>Ga0073934_10000113_pt1 | contig 239225 bp, 225 predicted proteins | sample LarsenN4metaG_FD_76834 | JGI IMG/M metagenome (GOLD analysis project Ga0073934, IMG submission 76834) | Hot spring sediment bacterial and archeal communities from British Columbia, Canada, to study Microbial Dark Matter (Phase II) - Larsen... ... | reverse complement strand
CCGCGATCGCCGACGCGCTCGGGCTCACGCACGATCAGCAGGTGCTGCTGTCGCAAACGGTGGCCTACCCGAGCTCCTGAATCCGCGTGCCGGCGCACCGCCCCCGCGTCGATTTCTGGTAACCGCGGGCGCGCGCATTACCGCCGCGATTCGGCGCACCCGTGCCTCTTCCGGCCCGATGGGCGATGACCGCGCCGCCGGGACCAACGCCCGCGGCCAGCAGCGCCAGGAGCAGTGCATCGGTGCCGGAGGCGCAGCCGACTGCGTGCCCCACGCCGAGGTAGGCAGCCGCCTCCCTTTCAAATGCCTGCACGTTCGGGCCGAGCACGAAGGCGCAGCCGTGCAGCGCCTCCTCCAAGGCAGGATCGATCTCCTCCTTGAGATTCAGGTACTGCGTCTTCAGGTCGACCATGGGAATCATGCCGGGCGGCACTCCATCAGGCGGGCTTGAGCAATTGCGTGATCTGGATGGCGGCCGCCAGCGCGCGGCGCCCGGCATGCCCGGACACCAGCGGCTCGCGACCCTCGCGGATACAGGCGATGAAATGCCGGATCTCCTCCATCAGCGCATCGCCGCTCTCGTAGACGGACTCTTCGCTCAGGATCTCCGGCACGCCCGGGAACATCTCCCTGCTGCCCTTGCGATGGCGCGCCAGCACCTTGTTCTGGAAATCCACCGCGACGTAGGCATTGGGCATGAACAGGCGCATCTTGCGTTCCACCTTCAGGCTGACGCGGCTCGCCGTGACGTTCGCGACGCAGCCGTTCCTGAACTGGATGCGGGCATTGGCGATGTCGGTGTCGCCCGTCAGCACGGTCACTCCCTTGGCGTCGATGCGCTCGATGTCGGAATCGACGATGTCCAGGATGATGTCGATGTCGTGGATCATCAGGTCCAGGACCACGCTGACGTCGTTGGCGCGCGGATTGAACGGGGCCAGCCGGTGGCACTCGATGAACAGCGGCTTGTAGTTGGCGAGATCCAGGCCGAGCAGCGCGGCATTGAAGCGCTCGAGATGGCCGACCATCAGCCGCCGATCCCGCTCCGAGGCGATGCGGATCAGCTCGTCGGCGTCCTCGATCGTGACCGTGATGGGCTTCTCGACCAGCACATGGGCCCCGGCGGCGAGAAAATCCCGCGCCACCTCGAAATGCAGCGTCGTGGGAACGACGATGCTGACGGCGTCCACCTGCCCCAGCAGCTCGCGGTAGTCGGTCAGGGCGCGCGTGCGGTTTATCGCCGCGACCGCCTCCGCCTTGCCGGCATCGTTGTCCACCACCGCGACCAGATCGCAATCCGGCAGGGAGGCATATTTCTCGGCGTGGAACTTTCCCAGGTAGCCGACGCCGACGACGGCGCATCGCAGATTCTTCATGCTCTCCCCGAACGTGAGCGGCCCTCCGACCGTAGGACCACGGAGGCGCAATGATACCCGCCGGACCAAGGGGCGTGGAATTCCCGCGGTGACTGCGGCCTCAGCGCCTGGGCATGCGCCTCGCGAGCCGCTGGTAGACGGGCGGCAGCGAGGCGATTCGGGCGAGGATCCGCCCGTGCCATCGCGGCGGCAGCATCAGCACCTCCATGTCCGTGACGTCGTCCTCGCCTCCCCAGCGGCGCTTGTAGGCGGCGTTGCCCATCGCCATGTCGATGCGGCGCACGCCGCGGGCGACGCAGTCTTCCAGGTCCTTGAGGTACAGCACCCATCCCAGCCCGTACTGGGCGTATCTCTCGTCGTATTGATTGGCGATCGCGTAGCGCGTGGTGCCGCAGGTCATCGCGAAGCGCAGCGCGACCGGCTGCCCGTTGAAATAGGCGATCCAGCAATCGAACTGGCCGTTGGGCACGAGACTGGTCGCGCTGACCAGGGGCCAGAACCGCGCCTCGGGCCCGCGCGCGAAGGTGAAGTTCGGCCACGAGGACCTCGTCAGCCAGGAGGCCTCCTCGATGGCGCGGCATTCTTCCATGAGCCTGTGCAGGTCGCGGCCCGCGGGATTGCGGTAGTGTACGAGGCGCGCTTCGCCCTCGCGGTTCATCCGGCGCTCGTAGCCGGCCACCCGGCGGAACGAGGAGTGTGCGCGTATGTGCGCTCGGAGTTCCTCGGGCGTCCCCGGGAGGTTCCTGACGACGATGCGGCGGTAGAGGTCGAACTTCAACACCGTGCGGCTGCGCCGCTCGAGCTCGCGCAGCAGCGCCGCGCGCTCGGGCGCGTTGGCGCCGTAGGGGCCGAGGCGGAGTATCTCGCGCCAGCCGAGCATGTCCACGAGCGCCTCGGCGAAGGCGCTGCAGACCGCGTCCACGTGCCTGGAATGACAGAGAAAGCCGCGCAGCGGCGACTGGCAGCCGGCCAGGGACCACCAGCGCGCGCCCTTCTCGAGTCGCAACGCGAGCGGCAGGATTCCCACCGCTCGTCCTCCGGCATGGCTCGCCACGAGGACCCGGCAGCGCCCGGTCCAGCGCTGGTCCTCGCGCTGCCGCGGCGACGTGTACACGGCCGTCCACGCGCCATACCACTCGTAGGTGAGAAAGCGCAGCTCCTCGGAGACGCCGCCGAGGCACTCCGTCCACTGACGATGCAGCGGCGGGAGAGTCCCGCCGTCGGCCTCGTGCAGTGTCACCCTGATCTCGCGCGACGCCCGGAAATCGCGCTCAGCGCGACCTGCATCGAGATCATGAGCGGAGCTGTTTCCCATGTGCGAATTATAGTTCGCCGCGGGAGGTCACCGCCTGCGCCGTCCGCCGCCCCGCATCCTTCGTGCGCGGCGACGGCCGCCTGCAATGCCATTCCCGGGGCGGACTGCAGGCTGCAGAGGGCGTCGCCTTCCCGGTCGAATGGCAACTGATCCGAATCAATCGGCGCGAGCCGTTCCCCAAGCGCGAGGCGCAGGCCATTTCTCCCGTCGCCGCTCCGGTGGCGTCGTTGATCCGGATCATCAACCGGTCCGCCTCGCCGAACTAACTTGAATTCAGTGGAGGTGGCAGCGCTCGGCGGAGGAGGAAGCTGTGCCTCGCTTGCCATTGATCTGCCCATCGATGAAAACATCAGGATGAACGAGGATAGACCATGATCGGAAGAAATTTCATTTCTCGGATGTTGCTGTTTTTCGCCGTCGTGCTGCTGCCGTGGACCGCCATGGCCGAAGACAAGATCGGGGAGTGCGGAGTCTGCGGTGGTCCGATCACGGACTCCAGCAACCTGTTCGTCATCACGGACGCCGCAGGGAAGGAACAACCGTATGGCTGTCCGGGTTGCGGTCTGAGCGTACTCGCCAAGATGGATACGGCGGCGCAGGGAAATGCCAAGGCGCAGGACTTCCTGCGCCGCACGATGGTCGACGCGCGGCAGGCGTGGTATCTGCGCGGCAGCGAGGTGGGGTACTGCTGCCAGCCGTCGTGGCTCGCGTTCGGTACCAAGGGAGAGGCGGAGAAGTTCGCGCGCGGCTTCGGTGGCGAGGTGATGGATTTTGCCGCGGCGATGAAGCAGGCCGAGCAGGACCACGCGCAACACGTGCACGAAATGCAGGTGCAGGAGTGACTCGCGTCCTCTGACGGCGATCGATCCGCGTACCGAGCGGGCAGCGCGGCGCGAGCGCCCTGCGCTGCCCGGCTATTTCTTGTCTTCCAACCCCGAGGGCGCAAGGTCCGCGAGCGCCCGCACCCATCGCGTCGGCGTGCGTCCCCGAATCTCGACGCGATCCTTGCGCGCCATGGCGGCGCGCACGAGCGAGCCGCCGACGTACCGCAGGGGTTCGGGCGGAAAGCGGCGCGCCTGACGGTTGACGAGTCCGTTGCGCGTCCATCGCTCGTTGCGCCCGAGCACCAGTCCCGCCAGTATCCGGCCGCCGATACGGCTCGGATTGACCCCGTTGCCGCTCCACCCGATGCCATGAACGATGTGCGGCGCGCCGCGGAGCTGGCCCAGCAGCGGCAGACTGTCATGAGTCCGATCGATCGGTCCGGACCATCTCTTTTCGATCGGGACATCCGCCAGCATGGGATAGACGCGGCGGAAGTCGGCCTCGGCGGCAGCCATGCCGCCGCGGTCGTTGAACGCCGCCGCGCCCGGCTCGCCGGTGAAATACAGGCGGCCGCCGCCCTTGCCGAAGACGATGCGGCCGTCCCGCGTCGTTCGGTAGTAGGTCACCGTGGCCTGCGAATCCGTGATGCTCTCCCCGCCGGTCCAGCCGATCGCCGCCAGCCGATCGGGTATCGGCGGCGTCGCGACCACCGCGCTGCCGACGCAGACGAAGGATCGCGCAAGCTCCGGGACGCTGGCGGCCCAGGCGTTGGTCGCGATCACCACGCGCTCGGCCCTCACCGTCGCGCGCCGGGTCGCGATCGCTGCCGGCCGCGTCCTCTCGATCCGTTCTGCGCGCGTGTTCTCGTAGATTGATACGCCGCGGCGCCGCGCGATCTCGGCCAGGGCGCGCCCCAGCCGCCCCGGGTGAACGGTGGCGTTCACGGGCTCGAAGACCCCGGCGAGATGCGCGCGCGATCCGGTGCGGCTCGCCAGCTCCTCGGCAGCGACCGGCACGAAGACCTCGCCGCGGCCCAGGCGGTGAGCGGCGTCGACCACGCTGCCCCAGGCGCCGATGTGCGCCGCTGTGGTAGCGGTCCAAAGCCAGCCGGCGCGCCTATACTCCGCATCCATACCGTTGGCCGCCAGGAACGCACCCAGCGTCTCCACCGACCGTGCGGTCTCGTCGGCCAGCCACACGGCGTCGTCCTGCCCGCAGATGCGCAGCAGGCTCGCGATCTTCGGCCACCACGACATGACGAAGCCGCCGTTGAGGCCGGAGGCGCCGCTGCCGCAGCGGTTGCTCTCCAGGATCGCCACTCGCAGGTCCGGCTCCAGCTCCTTCAGAGCGATCGCCGTCCACAGGCCCACGAATCCGCCACCGACGATCGCCACGTCGACGTCGACATCGCCGGTCAGCTCCGTCGCCAGCGGCAGGTCTGCGTCGACATCGGCAAGCCACTGCGATCGATGCGTCATCGTCCCGCCCCCGGACACGCGCCGCCCGTGCGCACGCCGGCTCAGCCTGCGTAGCTCTCGGAATCCTTGTAAGGGAACCACCAGAAGTCCTGGTGGCTGGACCCGGGGTCGATCATCGACAGCTTGGTCTCGCGAAACGCGTCCAGCCCCTCGGAGCCCAGTTGCCGGCCGATCCCGGAGCGCTTGCGCCCGCCGAACGGGCCGGCAGCGTTGTCGAGCAGCGGCGCGTTGACCCACACCATGCCGGTCTCCAACTCGTTCACGGCGCGGGCCGCCTCTTCGAGATCGCTGGTGTAGACGTTGGCGCCAAGGCCGTACTCCGAGGCGTTGGCGATCGCGATCGCCTCCTCGAAGCTCGACACCTTGCACACGGGCGCGACCGGACCGAAGGGCTCGTGCTTCATGATGTCCATCGCCGGTGTCACATCGGCGAGCACTGTCGGCTCGAAGAAATAGCCTCGCTCCTGGCCTGCCGGACGACGGCCGCCGCAGACCACGCGCGCGCCCTGCTCGACCGCCCGCGCCAGCACCGCCTCGAAGCGTTCCAGCTCCCGCCTGCTGGCCATCGGGCCGATGTCGACGCGATCCAGGCCGTTGCCGATGCGCAGGCGCCGCGCCTCCTCCGCAAGACGCTCGAGGAAGCGATCGTGTATCGAGGCGTGCACGAGTATGCGTTCGGCCGACGTGCAGACCTGACCGCAGTTGAGGAAGGCCGCGAAGGCGGCGCCGCGCACCGCCGCGTCGAGCTTCGCGGACGGCATGACGATGAAGGCATCGTTGCCGGAGGCCTCGATCAGGCAGCGCTTGAAGGTCTCGGCGCAGGTGCGCGCCACCGCGCGGCCGGTGTTCACGCTGCCCGTAAAGGCGATCATGTTGGACAATGGCGAAGCCACCAGCCGGCTGCCGACCCGGGGTCCGCCGGTAATGCAGTTGATGACGCCGGCCGGCAGCGCACTGAAGCATTCCAGGAACCGCAGGGTCGTGATGCTCGTGAGCTCGGAGGGCTTCACGACGATGGCATTGCCTGCCGCGAGCGCCGCCCCCGCCTCCCAGGCCAGCAGCACCAGCGGATAGTTGAAGGGCATGATGATCCCCACCACGCCGAGCGGTTCCTTCGTGACCAGGTGCAGCTGTCCCGGCACCGTGTTGCCGAGCACGCGCCCATTCTCGTGACGCGCGATCTCGGCGTAGTAGTCGATGGCCGTGATCGACCAGTCGATCTCGTCCATGGCCTCCTTGAACGGCTTGCCCATCTCGAGCGTCATCAACTCGGCGATGAGCCTTTGATCACGCCGGATCGCCTGGGCGACGCCGTGCAGCGCGGTGGTGCGCTCGAGCGCCGACATCCGGAACCACGGCCGCCACGCCGCGGCCGCGGCGGCGAGGCAGGCGTCGACCTCACTGTCGTCGAGATCGGCGATCGCGGCGATGGCCTCCTCGGTTGCCGGGTTGATGACCGGGAAGCGGCCGGTGCTCGCGCTCCCTCGCAAGGCATTGGCGCAAATGTACGACCCCGAGTAGCGCTCGAGGCAGTCGGCGGCGGATTGCAGGGAATGCGGTTCTCGGACGGACATGGTCTTCGGCCCCCTCTGGCGTGGCTCAGTCTGAAAGCGATTCGGACGATGAGTGACGACGACCTGGAATCCTATGAGTATTTCGTGGAGTTATCCAGCACCGGACGTGCGCGACTCGCGCAGCCCGGGCGGCTTCGGCGCCGCGCCCGTCCGCACCGACACGCGACCCGCGGTCCATGCGCAGTGCGGAATATCGATCATTTTTTGCTGCGCCGCGTGTCGCCGCGACTTGGCTGCTAGAATGCCGCCGATGGCGACACCCTCTTCCCTTCCTGCTGCCGACAACCGCGCGCATGCCACGCCGGCGCCCTGGCGTGGACGCAGGGTTCGCTGGCTCCTGCTCGTCTTCGCGAGCGCCTGGATCCTCACAGCCGCGTATAACGTACTGAAGGCGATGCCGGCCGGGACCCGCATCTCGTCGCCCACGTTCAACCTGACGGAAGACGACGTGCGGTTTCTCTACGACGTCACCGTAGGCGACGGTTCCGGGCAGCGCCGCATCGAGCAGCAGATCTTCGACGCCGTGTTCGCCGTGATCGACAATGCCCGCGAGTTCATCGTGCTGGATTTCTTTCTGATCAACGACGATCGCGGCGCGCTGGGCACCAGGGCGGCGCCGCACCGGGCGCTCTCCCACGAGCTCTTCGATCGCCTGCTTGCGCGCAAGAGGGCGGTACCCGGGCTGCGAGTACTGCTGGTCACCGATCCGATCAACGACGCGTACGGGGGCGCGCCGGCGGACGGCCTGCATCGGCTGCGCGAGGCTGGCATCGACGTGGCGGTGACACGGCTCGGCGCCCTGCGCGACTCCAATCCCCTCTACTCCGGTTTCTATCGGGTATTCGTCGGCTGGTGGGCCGGCGACGGCAACGGCTACGGCTGGCTGCCGAACCCCCTCGACGACGGCCCGGAGCGGGTGACATTGCGCTCCTGGCTCGCCCTACTGAACTTCAAGGCCAACCACCGCAAGGTGATCGCCGCGGACGACGGCGCGGGCGGCCGCGTCGCAATCGTCACCTCCGCCAACCCGCACGATGCCAGCAGCGCGCACTCCAACGTCGCGCTGGAGGTGCGGGGTCCGATCGTCGACGAGATCATCGACAGCGAGATCGCGGTCGCGAGGTTCTCCGGGTGGGAAGGCGCATGGCGTCCACCCGGGATGAAGGGGGACGCCGGTGCCGGTGAAATCAAGGTGCAGTACCTGACCGAGGGCGCCATCGCGGAGGCGACCCTCGCAGCCATCGAGCGCACGGCGGCCGGCGATGGGATCGATGTCGCGATGTTCTACCTCTCGGATCGCCCGCATGTCGCCGCACTGGCGGCGGCAGCGCGGCGCGGCGTCGACGTGCGCATAATTCTCGACCCCAACAAGGACGCCTTCGGACACGTCAAGGACGGCGTGCCCAACCGTCCGGTCGCCGTGGAGCTGATACGTTTGAGCGAGGGTCGCGCGCAGGTCCGCTGGTACCGCACCCACGGCGAGCAGTTCCACGTCAAGCTGCTCGCCGTGCGCAGCGGCGGGCGGCTGTGGCTGACGCTGGGCTCCGCGAACCTGACCCGGCGCAACATCGCCGACTACAACCTGGAGGCCAACATCGCCGTCACCGCCCCCGCGCAGGGCGCGCTGGCCCGGGCGGTGCAGCGCTGGTTCGATACCCTGTGGCGCAACGATGCCGGCGAAGGGCTGGCGTACACCGCGGACTTCGCGGCCTACGAGGACACTTCACGCTTCCGCTACTGGCGCTACCGGATCATGGAGGCGACGGGCCTGTCGACATTCTGATGCAGACATGCGGCGCCCCTGCCGCCGTAGACGATCACCTCCGCTCGCGGAGGATGCGAGCGCGACGGCGCCGCCCCCGCCGTCAGCCCAGCAGCACCGCGAAGATCAGCACTATGCCCACGAAGGCGTGCACGGCGATGGTGATCCGTATCGCCGGCAGCATGCGCGCTACGTCGCCGCCGGCGGCGGCGAGCGCACGCGCCGCCGTCCACACGGGCGGCGCCGGCGCGAGCGCGAGGAGGCTCGTCCCCGGCAGCGCGTTCGATGCGACGGCAGCGACGACGCCCAGGAGCGCGGCGGCCGCGAACAACGGGTAGATCCGCGCGCCGCGCTCGCGGCCGAGCGCCACCACCAGCGTGCGTTTGCCGGCCGCCCTGTCCCACTCATAATCGGGAAACTGGTTGACGTAGAGGATCGCGCTCGCCAGGAACGCCAGCGGCAGCGACGCCGCGAACGCCATGAAGGACAAGGCCTGCGCCTGCACGTAGTAGGCGCCCAGCACCGGCAGGACGCCGAAGTTCAGACCGATCAGCGCCTCGCCCAGCCCGCGATAGTTGATGGCGATCGGCGGCGCGGAGTACAGCCAGGCCGAGGCCACGCCGGTAAGGCCGATGGCGAGCAGCGGAATGCCGGTCCGCGCCGCCAGCACCAAGCCGAGCAGGACCGCCGTGCTCAGCAGGGTCAGACCATATTTATATGTCTGCCCAGGGCTGAGCAGCCCGCGCTGGATCGTGCGGCTGCCGCCGGCATAGGGCGTCAAGGGGGTGGGATTCAGGTTGTCGGCGCCGCTCGCGAAGTCGAAATAGTCGTTGACGACGTTCGCGCCGGCGTGGCACAGGAGCGCGGCGAGCATGGCGAGCAGGAACAGGACCGGATGGAAGGCCTGGGCCTCCCGCCACGCCACCGCCGTGCCGAGCAGCACCGGCAGGACGATGGCAGGAAAGAACTGGGGGCGGGCGGCGGCGAGGAAAACGGCAATCCGCCCTGCCGGAGCCGCGGTCACGGCTTGCACCCCCAGCGCGCGGAAGGCCAACGGCAGGGCCGAGGGCATCTCGCTCGGCCCGGGGGGCGCACAACCATCCTCATCGGCCGGATCGCATCGCCACCCGATGCAGATCGCACCACGGCGCCAGGCAGACCGCGGCTAACCCCGGGGTCAGAACAGGCGACCGAGGTACAGGTAGACGCTGTCGTGGCCCTGCTCGGCGTGCCCGTAGCTGAGATACACCGGCCCCAGGATGGTATCCAGCCCGAGGAAGACGCTGCCGGCAAGCAGCGAGTCGTCGGGTGACAGGCTGATGTCGTCGCGGTCGTCGAAGACGTTGCCGTACTCGAGCGACAGACCGGCATAGGCCGGCAGCCATTGTATGTTGCCGAGGCGCCGATAGTAGGCCGCACCCAGCAGCACCTCCTGCTGACCACTCAACTGGTCCTGCACGAAGCCGGAAAGATTGAAGAAGCCGCCGGTGCGGAAGCGGTTCTGCACCGGCGCCTCGCCATCCGCCGTATAATTGAACCGGGCGCGTGCCAGCACGGTGTTCCTGCCCCACGAGTGCGCGATGCCGCCGTTGAACAACGACTGCGAGAAGTCCTTGTCGGCGCCGAGGGCCTCGACAGACTCCAGCCAGTCCCACTGCGCGAGCGCGCCCGAGCGCGGCCAGTTGCGGTTGTCGAGGGTGTCGTAGGTCAGGCGCAGGTACGCCTCGGCGCTGTCGAAATCGAAGTCGGGTGTGGCTGGATCGCCGACGCGCTGTTCCGCCTCGCCGCTGTAGCGACGCATACCGACCCGGAACTCGCCCCAGTGCCCCAGCACGCGCCCGGCCGCGATCCCGCCGCCGTAGCGAGAAACACGGAACTCGTCGATCTGGTCGTCACCCTCGAAGCGGCCGAAGCTGCGCGCGTCGTAGAAGACCTGGGGATTCACGAAGTAGCGCAACCCGGGGTCGAGCGGCTGATAGAATTCCGCGACAGCGGCGGGCGAATCGCCGATCTGCGCCGCCAGGCGCGCCTCGCCGGCGTAGCGGTTGAGCGCGGTCTTCAGCACGCTGGCACCGAGATTCCAGGAGCTCTCGCCGTCGAAGTCGGTGGCCAGTGCGATGCCGAGCTGGACGTAATTCGGGCCCCAGCTCTTCTCCTTGACGTGCACGAGCAGGCCGTCCTTGCCGTCCTCCTCGACGACCTCGTAGCGCACGCTCTCGAAGATGTTCCAGCCGTATACGTCCTCGACGCTCCTCCTGACCGCCTTGTAGTCGAGCGGCTTGCCGATCAGCAGCTTGAACGGATGCAGGAGCACCTTGTCGCTGATCCTTGACTGGTTGTCGACCTTTACGAAGGCGATGACCGGTTTCGTGTCCAGCCCGGCCTTGCGTTCGGCGATCTGCTCCCGCTGGGCGACCTTGCTGTTAACCAGTCCTGCCAGCGCCCCACGCTCACCGTTCGCGGCCTTCTCGCCGATGGCAATGGCATCGGCGGCGCGCTTGAAGTCGGAGGTGGACAGATCGCCGAGATCCGGATTGATGTAGACGTCCTGCTTCTGCAGCGTCTTAAGCTGCTCCTCGACGTTGCGCTGGCTCAGGATGTTGGACATCTGGCCGATGACGGCGAGCGCCGTGGTGATCTCGCCGCGCTTCATCAGCGGCGTACCGACATTGACGACGATGAGGACGTCCGCGCCCATGGCGCGGCCGACATCTACCGGCACGTTGTTGGACACCAGGCCGTCGACCAGCAGCTTGCCGTCGATCTCCACCGGGTCGAAGGCTCCCGGCACCGCCATGCTGGCGCGTATGACCCGGGCGAGATTGCCCTTGCTGAGCACAACCACCTTGCCGGTCTCGATGTCGGTGGCCACCGCGCGGAACGGGATCGGCAGATCGTCGAAGCTCTTCAGGCCGGAAACGTGATGGGTCAGGCGGGCGAGTTCCATGTCGAACTTCTGGCCCTGGATGTAGCCGAGCGGCAGCTCGATCTTGCCGTCCTGCAGTCCCACGTACTTCTTGACGAGATAGTTGTCGTCGTCGCGCTTGCGGCGGAACTGCTGATCCGGCCGCCGCGGCTTGTCGTCAAGCACGTCGTCCCAGTCCATGCCGACCATTTCCTGCTCGATGTCCTCGGGACTGAGACCGGCGGCATACAGGCCACCGACGATGGCGCCCATGCTGTTGCCGGCGATGCAATCGATGGGAATCTTCATTTCCTCGAGCACCTTCAACACCCCGACGTGCGCCGCGCCGCGCGCGCCGCCGCCGCCGAGAACCAGGCCGATCCGGAGCCGGCCCTGCTCCTGCGCCCCGGACTTGTCGCACGGCAGGGCCAGTGCCGAATTCGACCAGAGCGTCGTCAGGATCGATACCCCCATCAGAAGTACTGAGCACGAGATTCTGCGAAGCATATGTCCCCCCAAGTCGAGCAAAATTACTGTGCCATCCCTGGACTTCCTTCCCGGATCCTCGCCGAGAAAGTCGGATCCTGGTCCGCCGCATGCGCGCGTGCGTTGACGAGGCTGCGCCGCTGCAGTTCCGCGAACGGAAGACTGTCGTCGAGCCGCCCCGACTCGTACAAATACTCCGGCACGTAGCCGCTGGCCAGCAGCTTCCACGACAGCGGCAGGTGGCCCGGATTGATCCGCGTGTTGAGCCAGATGGTCGTGGTGCAATTGTGGATCAATGTGTTGTAGAACTTCGGCCGGTCCTTGAGCTCATTGATCTTGCGCATGTACTCCAGGAACAACCGCCGCGCGTTCTCGATCGGACCCTTGACCCTGTAGATATAGACGTCCTCCGGCGGGTCCTTGCGGTAATTGGTCCGCAGGCGGATGACGTCGCGCTCGTCGGCCACCACGTAGTACAGCTCGAATTGCTTGAAAAATCCTTTGATAGTCGAGTAGCCCTCGCCCTGCTCCTTGCGAGTCTCGATGGACACGGCAAGATAATCGCCGCCCTCGAAGCCGAAGCTCAGGAACGTGTGAGCGATCGCGGGGCCCATCCAGTAGACGGCGATGAGATCCACGGACTCGAGCTTGCGCACGTCGAAGATCTTGTCGTGATAGGCGGGGGTGAAGTCAGTCTCGGTGCGGTAATCGAAGTTGCGGATGTCGTGCACCGTGACGAGATAGCCGTCGATGGTCGCCCAGGCGAGCTTCGCGACCTCCGGCTGCCACTGGCGGTCGTTCGACGGTTTGATCGTATTCCACCAGGTGACCAGTACGGCGAATGCCACGATGAACCCGCCCGCCGTACGCCATCGCCATCGCGGCAGCGCGAGCGCGACCACGGCCACGAGACCGACGACGGCGAACGCGGCCGAGAACGCGCTGCGCATACCCGGGCTGCGGATGTCCGAGTAATAGATTGCCAGCGCGCCCCACGCAGCCGCGCCGGCCACGGCCAAGCCCAGAAGGAGGAGCAGGAGCAGTCCGAATAGCCGCCTCATCGCGACCTCGCCATCCGATCAGCCGGCGGCATGTCCGCCTGGGACCGCTGGCGCGCCGTATCCTCGGCTGAGGCGATCTCGACCTGGATGGGCGCGCTCGTGTCCAGATGCACGTCCCGCTGCGGGAAGGCGATCTCGATGCCCGCTTCCCTGAAGCGCTCCTCGATGCGGTGCCGGATGTCGCTGACGACGACGCGCGAATCCCTGTCCTCCCTGAGCTCTACCCAGAAGTAGGCATTGAAGACCAGCGCATCGTCACCGAAATCCTCGAACAGAACGCACGGCGCGGGGTCCTTCAGCACATGTGGATGCTCCCGTATCACGTCGACGATCAGCCGTTCGGTCTCCCGCGTCGGCGAGCCGTACGCCACGCCGACCCGCACGTTCAGGCGGGTTCGTGGGTCGGAGAGCGTCACGTTCGTCACGCTCTTCTCCAGCAGGGCGCTGTTCGGGACCAGGATCTCCACACCGTCGAAGCGGCGGATCTGGCAGCTGCGGGCGCCGATGTTGATCACCGTTCCGCGCACGCCCTCGATCTCCACGATATCGCCAATCCTGATCGGCCGCTCCATCATCAGAATCAGGCCGCTGATGAAATTGTTGGCCAGGTTCTGACCGCCGAAACCCACGGCGAGCGCCACCGAACCGCCCAGGAAGGCAAACGCGGTCAGCGGGATGTTCACCATGGTCAACGCGACGATGATGAGGCCGACCAGCAGCACCAGGTAGGACAGCCGGTAGACGAGCAGCCCGCGGATCGCATCGCCATGCGCGCCCGCCGCGGCCATGCGCTGCAGCAGACCCGCGAGGCGCCGGATGACCCAGTACCCGACGATGATGACGAGAAGCACCAGCGCGATCTTGCCCACGGTCACGCTGCGCTTGCCGCTCACCGTCTCGCCGTCGACGACGATGCTGTCCTCGACCGTGAAGAGCTCGACGTTCCAGAGTCGGGTACCGAATCCGGCCAGGGCCTTGCCGAGAGACATCCCGCGTTCGATCAGCGACAGCGTATCGCGCTGCTGCTGCAACTCCGCCGACCAGCCCAGCAACAGCGTCTCGTTACGCTCGAAATGGTCCAGCACCGACTGGCGGAGCGCGACGCGCTCCTGGATGGCCGCCAGCACCTCGCGTCCCAGGGCCGCGGCACCGTACTCGGGCTTCCAGTCCTCAAGGCGCCTGCGCTGGGCCGCGAGTGCCGTCAGATCGGCATCCAGCCCGGAGAACACCGTGCTCTTCCATGTCGTCACGCGCTCCCGCATGGACTGGATCTCCCTGAGTGTCTGAGTGATCCTCGCACTGTCACGGCTGTGTGCGAGCGCATAGCGCTGTTCCCAGATCGACTTTTCCCTGCCGAGCATCAGGACAGACAGCTGCAACAGCCTGGTCTGCGCAGTTGCGGTATCCGCCTCGGCCTTGCTTGCCTGGAAGACCGCTTCCAGGGTGGCGATCTCGGCTGATAGCGCGGCGTCGGGTTCCACGGCGGCAGAAACGCGGTTGCGCGCCTGCTGGACCCGATCCCGCACCTGAGCGAGATTTTCACTCGCTTTGAATTCGCGACGCTCCGCGCTCGCGAGTTTCCTCAATGTCTCGGCGCGCTGCCTCGCGACATGCGCGAGCCTTGCGTCGAGGTCCGCCTGTGAGAACGACGCCAGTCCCGATGCCTGCCGCACCTTGCGTTGCAGGAAGTCCAGCTCCTGCTGCACGTACGCCGCGGTTTCATCGACCGCGGAGAGTTGTGCTTCGATGCCGAGTACCTTGGCCTGGTTGACGCGATCGCGCAGTGCCGCCTGATCGCGATGCCACGTTTCGCGTGCCTTCTCGTCCGGGTCCCGCGCCTGCTCGGCACGTTCACTGGCCTGTCGCAGCTGCTGTTCGGAATCCTTCAACAGCTCGCGCGACCCCTCGGTCAGGGTTGCCAGCGCGCGTCGATTCACGGTGATCGCCTCGAGCTCGCGTGTCTTCGTGTACACCTCGCTCCAGAGCTGCTCCAGCAACTCGGCCGGAAGAACGGTCTGATCGGCGTATCCCTGCCAGGATTGCACCTCGGCCTCCAGCTGTGCGCGGGACCGGTGCAGCTCCTTCAATTCCTCGAGACCACTGAGTTGCCCGGCGTACCAGGAGACCAGCCACCGGAGCATGTCCTGACGCTCTTCCAGGTCCTCCATGCTGATACCCGGCGGCAGTGCTGCCGCGCTCATTGCCTCCGCGGTGCTGACTTCGCGGCGCGCCTCCTCAAGCTTCGTCCGAACCTTTGCGATGCGCTCCTCGAGGTTCGGCGCCGCCGAGGTGTCGCTCCGGACGGCGGCGGCATCCGGTCGGACCTCCTCAGCGCCGGCTGAGGAAAGCACCCCGGACCACGCGGGCTGATTGCCGACGATCAGGCAAAGCCAACACAAGGCGGTCAACCCCTGGCGGAGCGGTGCTGTCATAAGGGTCCAGATACCGTCGGACGCAATCGCGCCGACCATTCAAACTATTAGGCGACCATCGGCATGCAGCCGACAGTCGCCCCGTCCGGTTTGCGGTCGCCGTCCGCCTGTCCAGGCTGGGCGCGACCTCAACCGGTGTCCGCTCAGCCCGAGGCGAGCAACTGCCCCTCGCTGCCCTCCTTCACCGACCAGCCGCGCGCCTCCAGCTCCTTGCGGGCCATCTCGCTCAGCGTGCCGCCGAGCCAAAGCTCCTTGCCCTTCACCTCCGGCACCGCCAGCAGATCGGCCTCGAACAGTTCCACGAAAGCGCCGATGGCTGGCGTCCAGTAGAGGTGATCCAGCGGCGCGCAAAAAACGATCGTGCCGTCCTTCTTCTGGCCCACCGCCACCTTGCCGACCGAGACGAAGCGCGCCAGCGGCTCGACGGACCGGTGATAACCCGCATACATCCCGGCCTGGCGCTGGCGGAAGTAGGCGAGGTCCGCGTTGTCGGTGAGCACCGCGTGGCGGATGAAGGCGCCGCGGTTCTCGGTCCCCGCCATGCCGGACAGGGCCTCGACGATCAACGTCTGTTCGCGCGGCGTGAACACCCCGTTCTCGATGTAGAGCTCGGCGATGTCGGCATTGACGCCCATCGCGGCGAGCTTCTCGCGATTGCGCTTGCGCAGTTCCACCGGCGGCAGATCGCGGAACGCCTCGTTGAGCGTCGCCGTGCTGCTTGTCACCGACAGGGCCACGCCCGCGCCCCCCGGCACCATCATCAGTGCAGCCTTGGCGGCAATGTTGCCGGCAAACCCCGCCTTGGCGACGGCATCCAGTTGCTTCTGCAGGACCGGATTGCGGGAGTACACGTCGACGCCGAACTCATAGGCATATTCGCGCTTGGTCTTCGAGTAGCCGGCCAGGTTCGCCATGGCGCTGTCCTCCCCGGCGCCCTTCGCGCCGCCGCTGGCGATCGCCTCCTGCGCACGCCCGAACATGGCTCCTACCCCGGTCACCGCGCCGGACAATGCGCCTGCGGGGTCGTTCAGCAGTGCCGAGGTCCCCGTGACGACGCTCCCCGCCGCCGCCTCCATGCCGGAGGCGAACTGGTCGCTGTCCTGCAATTGCTGCATGCGCGCCGCCGCCTCGACCTCCGCGGCATACTGCTTTGCCTGCGCCGTGGAGACGGCCTTCAATGGACCCGAGTTCGTTTCGATGACATAGATGTTGAGGAATCCATCGTTCTGGACCTCCTCCTGCACCCTGTGATTGGGCCCCTTGAGCGTGTCGGCCGGTAGCAGCGCCGAGGCCTTCATCGTCCCCGGTTGTTCATACTCGCCGGCGGCGAACGCCGGGGATAGGGACGCCAGACAGGCGGCGGTAAGCAGGGCGACAGGCAGCAGCTTGGGACGATACGTGGCGTTCATGGGGACCTCTGTTGCGATATGGATTGAATCAGTCTGCGTTGGAGGGGCACCGTCGGGACGCGCCTACACTTCCCGATGAGTTCGATACAGGGGCGCCTATTGTCGTAGTGGGCGGCTGGCCTGTATATGGGACCTTCGTCCAATTCATACTCACGCGAGGACATCGGCCCTTGCCCGCCGTTCGGCCGCAGCGGGGCAAATCCGACCAAAGTCCAATGGCCGGCCCCACCCACCCCGGTACACTGTGGCATGTCAGCCGGACGGTCGCCCGGTGGCGGCCGGGCGGCGATCCGAGCGCCCGCTGACGGCCGGCGGTACCGTCCGGGACAGTGACCGGTATGATGATGGGAAACACGTGGCGAATCGCGTGATGGTGCGGGCCGCTACGACTTGCTCCTAGCCGCATGAACTGACTGGTGTTCGCGTCGGGCAGACCACCGGAGGACAATGACACTATGGCTCTGGACTATGTTGCACTGGGTATCATGATCTTTGCGGCCTTGGTCTGCTTCTACCTGATCATCGCCATCCACGACATTCCCTACGAAATTGCCAAGCACCGCAATCATCCGCACCAGGACGCCATCCACGTGGCTGGCTGGGTGAGTCTCCTGACCCTTCACGTGATCTGGCCGTTCCTGTGGATATGGGCGACCATCTATCGGCCCGACCGCGGCTACGGATTTTCCTCGGGTAACGACAAGTGGCGAACGGATCTGAGCGCACGCCTCGCCGCCATGGAGGCGCGCCTCATTGCGCTCGAAGCGTCCATGGGTACGACCCCGTCGCCCGTCCAGGATCAGGTGCTCGAAAAACCGCCGGCGGCGCAGGGATAGGAGGACCGTAACATGGAAATACTGCTGCTGATGATTTACACGTCCTTCTGCTGGGCGGTATTCAAGATCTTCAAGATACCCCTGAACAAGTGGTCGATTCCGACGGCCGCCCTGGGCGGAGTCGTCATGATCGCGGCCATGCTGCTGGTCATGAACTACAACCACCCCTACAGCACGCTGGTACGCGACATTTACGTTACGACGCCGATCATCCCCAACGTCCAGGGGCGAGTGATCGAGGTGCCGGTAACTGCCAATACGCCGTTGAAACAGGGCGATGTGCTGTTCCGCATCGATCCGGCCCCGTACCAGTTCGAGGTAGACCGGTTGGAAGCGGCACTCGCGAACGCGAACGCGAATGTCGGCCAGCTCGAACAGCAGTTGCGGGCGGCGGAGGCGGCGACGGCGCAGGCGAGGTCGGACGTACTGGCATCCGAGTCGGAATTCGACCGCCAGGCACGGGATGCCCTCGAGCAGGCGCGGGCCGCCGTCCGTCAGGCCAGCGCGCAGTACGAGCTCGCGCGCACGCAGGAGGAGAGATACCGGGAACTGGTCTCGAAGGGGACCGTCGCGCAGGTCGACTACGACCGGGCAAAACGGCAGGCCGACAGCCTGCTGGCGCAGCTCAACCAGGCACAGGCCGCCGAACGGGAGGCGGCCGAAAAGGTCTCCGGCGGCGGCGACAAGCTGCAATCGGCCAGAGAGCAATTGCGCGTCGCCGAGGCCCAGGAGCGGGAGGCGCGCGTCGCCTTCGAGGCCGAGAGCGGCGGCGTGAACCCGCAGGTACGCGAGATTGCCGCCCAGCTCGAGAAGGCCCGCTGGGATCTCGAGCAGACCACGGTGCGCGCGCCCACCGACGGCATGGTCACGCAGCTTTTCCTGCGGCCCGGGGCATTTGCCGTGCCCATGCCTTTCCGGCCGGTGATGACCTTCATCCACACCGGCCCCGGGGACCGCGCGATCGTCGGCGCCTTCTGGCAGAACTCCCTGCAGAGGATCAAGCCGGGCGACGAGGCGGAGGTCATATATAAGGCCGTCCCTGGCCGTGTGTTCAAGGGCAAGGTTGAGCGTGTCCTGCCGGTACTGGCGCAGGGCCAGACACAAACCAGCGGTACGCTGGTCGCCGTGGAGTCCGTGCCGACGCCCGGCAAGGTGCCCGTGGTGATCGATCTGGAGGAGGACCTGACGCCCTACCATCTGCCGGCCGGCGTCGTCGGCAAGGGCGCGATCTACACCGAGCACGCCCATCACGTCGCCCTGATCCGCAAGATCCTGCTCAGGATGGTGAGCTGGCAGAACTACATCTTCGGCGAATTGCATTGAAGCGGGCTGCGATCCCCCCGGCCGCGGCCAGGCAAATGCGCAGCGGGCGTGAGGACACCGGTCGGGTTCGGCGTGAATCGCCTCCGCATCGTCTTCGCGCCCTCCTGCTGACGCTGGCACTGGCCCCGGGGTTGCTGCCTTACGCGATGGCCCTGACGCCCGAGGAAGTGCGAGCACGCCTCGATGCGGAACTCTCGCAGTGCACACAGCGCTTCGGCTTCGACCCGGCGGCCAAGGACCTGCCCGCGCGGGCGCTGGCGCCGGGCGAGCGCGCCTGGCGCGAATGCGCGTATGAAGGTGTAAAACGGCAGGTCATCCCGAACAGCGCCATCCCGGACGTATACCTGCAGCTAATCGGCGAGGACCGCATGCTGACCGACCGGCTCGAGCGCGGCGAGATCGCGCGGGCGGAGCGCCGCCGGCGCCTGGACGAACTCATCGCGCGCATCCGCAGCGCCGAGCGCGAGAGGATCCGGGCCGAGCAGCAGCGGTTGACGGACTACATGGATCAGCAGCTCGACGAGGTGATGCAGGCACACCACCGCCTCGATCCGTTCTGATCCCTGACGACCGGTTATTTTTGCCCCGTCAGTACTCGCCCCGCCTCCGCGACCGTGAACGCGGGCTCCGAAAGGTTTGCCAGCAGCTTTCGAGCCTGCTTTGCGCCGTCATCCATGAGTCTGTGGATGTGCTCGGGAGCGCGGGACAGCTTGCTGGCGTAGTCGAGGCTGTCCAGCAACGGCTTGGACATCTGGATGAGTCGCAGTTTGATCCAATTCTCCGTGTCGAAACCCAACTCCTTCCATACCTCCAACGCCAATCCCCCCTTCTCGAAGGCCCTTTCAAATGCCGCGAGCATGTGCAGATCCTGCAATAACGACACGTTACCAATCATCTCGTTCCGTCGGTCCACGATTTCGTGCGGTTTCGTCGGTATGTTTTCACACGTGATGGCATTGATGAAGACAATCCAGATCTCCTGCGGGATGTTCTCCTTGCCCACGAGTCGTGGCTGCGCGAGCGGGTTGACAGGAGGGTTGGAGGAAAACAGACCATCCCAAAAGTACTCTTCGCCGATCTGCACAGCCGGAAAGATCGTGGGGATGCAGGCGGAGGCGAGGATCGCCTCGACGGTGATTTCGCCGGCGCGCGAGGAGAATATTTTCAGGGTTCCTCTCTTGACGTTGGCGGCCCCGACGAGCAGAACCGGGCTGGTGGGTTCGAGCAGACTCTCGATCTCGTCGAACTTGATGTGGTCCTCGAGCAATCCCCGGAAGTCCGTGAATTTCTTCCGGGGGAGGTAGAGGGACAATATGGACTGCATCCATTTCATCACGGGAGAAGACGGGCTGATCTCGTACTCCGGGATCATCCCCTCGGCGACACCCCGCAGTTCGGCCATCGTCATCTCGTCCAGCAGGCGTTCCACCGGTTCCTTCGCCGCCAGATCCTCCCAGAAGTCCGCAATCCGTTTGCCAATCGGCGTCATGTCGCCCTTGGCCGCCTTCAGCAGGCCGTACCAGGCCAGGGCCGCATTCAGGGCGCCTCCCGAGGTGCCCGACAGGCCGACGATATGCCTCTGATGGTGGATGTCGTTGTCGAAAAGGGTCTTCAATACGCCCGCCGTAAAGGCCGTCTGGCTCCCTCCACCCTGGCAGGCAATGGCAATCTTCGGCATCGTCACGGCATGGTCTCCTATCGTTGTCATCAGCCTGGTCTCTCCGGGGAGATGCGCATGCACAATCGCGCGTCTTCCTTCGGCTCTATGCGCATCTGGGTGCTGACACGCCCTTGATCACGACGCAACAGGCGGCGTAGTTCCACCGTCCGCGGCCTGCAGGGCCTGGTAGCGTTCGATCGCCGCACGCGCGTTGAACAGCATCCGCTCGCGGCCGAGTCGCCGGTCCAGGCCGGCATGACGCACGACTTCGAGCACGCCGGGATTGAGTCCCGCCAGCCATACGTCGACACCGTGCTCGGTCATGCGTTTCTCGCCCTCGATGAGCGCCTGCAGGGCCGAGTATTCGAGATCGGGCACCCGGCTCATGTCCAGCACCAGCACGCGCGGCGTGTACTGCGCCATGAATGCGCGGATCTGCTCGGCCACGTTCTGCGCGTTGAGGAAGAACAGGCGCCCCTCGGGACGCAGGATCAGCAGGCCCTCGAAGGTCTCGTCGTCCGGGTGTTCGGGCGACAGCGGCCGCAAGACGTCGGCCCCGCGCTTGCGGCCGATCACCGACACGCGCGGCTGGGCGGTCTGGCTCGCCAGTCCGATCATCGACACGATGATGGCCACCACGATGCCCTTGAGCGTGCCGAACACCAGCACCCCGGCGCAGGCGATCAGCGCCCAGCGGAACTCCATCGTGCGCACGCCGCGGATGGCCAGGAACTCCGCGGGCTGGATCAGCCCCACCGAGTAGACGATCACGACCGCTGCAAGCGTCGCGTGCGGCATCAGGCCCAGCACCGGCGCAAGCAGCAGCATCGTCGCCGCCGCGGTGCCCGCGGTCACCAGCGATGCCTTCTGCGATCGCCCGCCTGCGGCGCGCACCACGGCGGTCTGGGACGTGCCGCCGCCCGCCGGCATGGCACCGAACATTGCGCCTCCCAGATTGGCCGCCCCGGTGGCGATCAGCTCGCGGTTGGCATCGATCGCAGGATCGGCGGGCTCGGCGAAGGCGCGACCGGCCGCAATCGTTTCGGTGAAGCTCATCAGCGCGATACCGAGCGCGCCCGGCACCAACTGCGCGATCAGCGCAGGATCCGGCACCGTGAGCGACGGGAATCCCTGCGGAATCATGCCGACCGTCGAGACTCCAGCCGCCTGCAGGCCGAGGAACCACGCCGCGGCGATGCTGCCCCCCACGGCGACCAGGGGGGCCGGCGAATGTGGCCACAGCTTCTCCATGCCGATCAGCACGGCAAACGTCGCCATGGCCACTGCCAGCGTTATCAACGAGGTCTCGGGCAGGTGCTGCCCGACGCTCACGAGGTCGCGGAAGAAACCGTGCTTGTCGATGTGGATACCGAGGAGCTTCGGCACCTGGTCCAGCACGATCACCAGCCCAATCCCCGCCTTGAAGCCCGTCAGAACCGGAGCGGATATGAAGTTGGCCACGAACCCCAGGCGCAGCACCCTCGCCACGAGCAGCATCGCGCCGACCAGCGCGGTCAGCGTGGCCGTCGCCGTCACGAGCCTCGCCGGATCGCCGTCCGGCACCGCCAGGCCGAGCTGCGTACCGGCCAGGATCGCCAGGGTCGTGGTGGAGCTGACGCTGAGCACGCGCGACGCGCCGAGCAGCGCGTAGATCGCCATCGGGATGAACGCAGTATAAAGGCCGACTGCAACGGGCAGGCCGGCGACCGTCGCGTAGGCCATTGCCTTGGGCAGGACGACTGCAGCGGCGGTGAGGCCGGCGACCACGTCGAAGCGAACAGCGTTTAGGCCGAACTGGTTCGCAGTCATGCCTGTCGGATTCTGGTCCATGCTGTTTGCTCGCGGCTATATCGACGGTATGTCCAGGAGCGCGATCGCTCGGAAAAGGCGTGTCTGGTTCGAAACAGATTCTCCAGTCCGGTTCACTGGTGAGTCATCGCGCCGGCGCGGCGGCGCGTGCCACCGTGCAGACGTCCTCTCCGAACTTCACCTGATCCAGGATCCCCTCGGCGATCAGCGTCAGCCCTCCCGTCATCCAAGCCGCCCCTACCCTCCCCACCGTGCCCGCGCCGACAGAAGCCCCCGTCGTCACCTTGGGATCGAGCAGCGTGCCCCCGACGCTGATCTCGGCCTCGACGCCCAACAGGCCGAGCACGCTCGTCTTCCGTCGCTTGGGCTTCCCGGCCAGGTCGAGCCGCTCGCTTCCGAGATCGATGGTGCCACCCCCCAGTATGTTGAACGTATCGGTCTGTACCGCGATACCCGTCGGGTTTCCCGCGACGCCCTCCTGCACCGTGAGATTCAGCACCGCACATTGAAGTTGCGTTCGGTCCTGTTTCACCGACAGCGGGTTGAGCTCGCCCAGGATCCCGAACAGCGCATCGAAAAAGGAGGCGCCGGTGGCCGCTTCGCCGAATTCCCCCGGACCGACGCTGACCAATACATTGCCGTTGCTCGTGCCCAGGATGTTCGCGACCGAGCGCCCCCGGCCGCGCAGATCCAGGGTCAGGTCGGTGGGCGCGCCGCGGATCGTGCCACTGGCAGCCACCTGCGGCAGACGCTCCGGGCTAATGCCCATGAGCTTCGCGCGCAGCTCGACCACGGGCGGATCGGTTGCCGCAAACAGCGTCAGACTGCCCTCGATGGTGCCGCCGGCCAACTGCCCTCGCAGGGATTCAACAGTCAGCGTACCGTTTGCCAGGATGAGCTTCGCGTCGACGTCGCGCAGCTCTAGCGGGGGCAGCCTGAACTCGGATGCGCGCAGATCGATCCGCGCGTTGAAAGCCATCGGGACATCCAGGAGCAGAGTCGCGGTCGAGAACAGGCGATCGCGCGCGGTTCCCGTCTCCGCAGGCCTGGCAGGCAGCAATGCCGCCAGATCAACGCGGCGCGACGTCAGGCTGCCGGTCACACTGGGTTTCGCGGCCGAGGAGTCGACCGTGATCTCGCCTGCGAACTCCGCCCCGCCGATACGCAAGTCGAGGTCACGCAGGGTATAGCGGGCGTCCGTTCCCACGAGGGTCGCCTTGATCAGCAATGGCGGCAGGCCCTGGATCGTCTGCCCACCCGGCGTCACGAAATCCTGGGCGCTGATGGCGAACTCGACAGGAACGCCGGCGGCGTCAGCGGCGCTGTCGGACTCCCTCGGCAGACCGGCAAGCACCGCCATGCCGAAAAATGCCAGCACGACGCGCATTCGAGCCGGCGTGAGCATTGCGCTCATCGGCGATTGCACTTCAGGCACTCGTTTGCGTCGCAGGTCGCTTCACGAATCACCGACTGCACCCGTGCGAACAGGGTTCGCAATAAACGTCGACATCGTTTCTCACCATACGCGGCGTGCGACCCTGTCCGGAGGCTGCCTCGTACTCAGCTGTCGAGGAAACGCACACGGCCGCTTGCCAGCTCGTATACGGCACCGACGAGCTTGTATTCTTCCTCGGCCACCCGCGCCTGCGCCTCCGGCGTCTCCAGGATCTGATGCATCGACCAGCGCACATTGGCCTCCACCGCGCGCTGCAGCGCCTCTTCAGGCAAGAGGTCCGGTCCGACTCCCGCCAGACCCGGGAGGATCATCTGCAGCAGCGACTGCACCCGCTCGCGTTTCTCCCTGCCGTGGAACTTGGTCTCCAGCGCGGCGTGCACCGCCCCGCAATGCTCATGGCCGAGCACCACGAAGAGCGGTGTGTGCAGGTAGCTGCCGGCGTATTGCAGGGTCCCCATGATCTCTGGCGACATGATGTTGCCGGCGACACGCACGATGAAGAGGTCGCCGAAGTCCGCATCGAAGATGATCTCCGGCGGCACGCGCGAATCGCTGCAGCCGAGGATGGTCGCGAACGGCTGCTGCCCCTCGACGAGATCGGTCAGCGCCCTCCTCCCCAGAAAGGGCGATCGCCCTTCGCCCCGCATGAACCGCTCGTTGCCCTCGACGAGGCGCTGCAGCGCCTCGTCCGCGCTTCCGTCCGTCGTCGGCGCGCTATCCGTTGACACGGTGCGGCACGACGCGGCAGCACCGCTCCAGTACCCAGCCAGGTATCCGGCAGTTCATTTATCCGCCAGCCAGGCCCGCGCCCTGGCCAGATCGGCGGGCTCGAAATACTCGATCGGAAACGTCCTCAGGCCCTTGGCGACAAACATAAGCGCCAGGTCCTCCCACTTCTTCTCGCCGACAATGGCCATCTTCTCGATATACGGATCGTTCTCCGTCTGGAACGAGTCGTCGTCCCACTTGCCACTCTTCTCCCATCCCTGAAAATTCTCGGCGATGACGAGGATGCGCACCTTGCCCTCTGCGCGGATGAGTTCCGCTGTGGACCTCTGCAGCGCAACCAGTTCGGAGTGGGCCAATTTGCCGGTGACTCTGGCGGTCAGTATGCCGCCCGTCTCGACCTTGATTTCAGCGCTCATGGGTCTTGGGACCTCCTGACTTGTCTGAAATGCGCTTCTCTTGCGTCTGCCCGCGCGTCAGAAGACGGCCCCGATGATGCGATTGAGCATCTCCTCGAGCGGGAACATCGTCAGAAGCAGTGGGGCGAACGGGACCACTGTCGCCATGGTGAGCTGCACGAACGTATCCCGTCCGAACGGCACCGCCTTCATCTCCCTGATCACGCCAAACGCGTTGCCGAGATCGGCCAGCGACTGGATATCCGCCGCTCCGAGCATCGCCTCGCCATCGCGATCGGCGGTGCGCAGCCATCGCCGGTCGAAGTCGCGCATGTACTCGGCGGCGAAACTTCCATATTCACGCAACCCTTTGCGCTTGGCGGCGAGAATCTGCGGCGCGAAGACGCATAGCGGTCCCAGCACGACCACCATGAGGAACACGACCAGCAAAACGACCTCCAGCTTGAAGTTCGCGAGCGACGCGCCTTCGTAGAAGATGCGGTTCGCGAAATATCCCGCGACCGCTGCGCCGTGGGCGGCGAGCAGCGGCGACACGGCGTACGCGCTCGCGGCAAGGAAGCCCAGACCCGCGTTGCGGTCGGGATGGGTGGGGATCAGCGCAAGCTCGATACGCGAGACCTGCCATAGGAAGCGCGCCCAGATGAAAAGCCGGAAGTACCAGCGGACCAGGAGAAACTGGAAGATCGGGTTGCTGATCCAATAGAACCAAAGACCTGCACGCGTCGCCGTGGCGCCGCCGTTTTCGACCCGCGCATACCAGGTCGGGGACTCCAGCGCGAGATAATGGCTGCGAAGATAGTAGGCCAGAGGGAAGATAATCGCGATGAGCAGCAGCTCGATCCATATCGAGTTGCGCAGATTGAGCGCCGAGAGGATGGCGGCGCGGAAGCGCTCGAGGGCCGCCTCGGGCACCAGTTTCCGCTCCACGAACTGGGGGACGATCGCGCGCATCCTCAGATGGACCAGGAGCTCCGCAACGAGTAACAGCGGGACGACGACCAGGAACCGGACGTGCGTCTCGATGTCGGCAATGAAAGGGATGGGCACGCCGCCGAGCAGCGTTCCATCGACCAGGCAGAGCAGCAGCAATGGCAGCCAGATGATGCCGCTGATGACCACGACACGCCGCAGCACGTGGTCTTCGACCCGCTCCTCGAGGCGGGCCTTGCGGAGCAGTTGATAGAGCGGCCCGCCGAGCACGAGGGAGAAGTTCTCGAGCTCGGGCCAGGCAACGGGTGTCGCGCTCGCGCCGGGTGCAGTATGCCTGCTATCGGCCATTCTCCAAATTCCTCCGTATGCTGGCCCAGACCTCAGTCCCGTTAACGCAAATACCGCTGCACGGCCAGGAGAAGGCGCGACCAGGCTCCCCGTTCACTCGTGGGTCATCCTTTGTCATTGCGGCGCCGACCCTTTTCATGACCATCAGCCGGCGGGGATCGTCACCAGCGGCAGATTCTGCGTCGGACCTTGGTGCGCCAGGGTGAAGAGCAGCATCAGGAACGTGAAGGTGCGCTTGGACACCAGATCGCGGTCGTCGATCCAGAACCAGTGACCGTGATAAGGGACGGCCACGAACGCGTCGGCAGGCTCTTCCGCCGAGCTGTGAATGCGGATGAGCCGGTGTTTCTCGTCGACCCCCTCGGCGATGGCCGGCGTCGCGCGCTGTTCCGCCAAGTCGCGCTCTGGCACCTCCACGTACGAGGCCAGCTCGATCATGATGTGCATCATGGAGCGGGTCAGCATCGCAATCTGCCTGCCGCCGCGCGCAGCGCCACCGTAAAAGACGCGAAACTCCGTTGCCTCCGCGTCCAGGCCCAACAGCTCGCGGAGGGCCCGGCTGTTCTCCCCGAGCTCCTCCCGCTTCTGGAAGACCAGGAACACCGCCTCCTGCTTGTCCTCCATCGGCTTGATGTTGACCTCGACGGCGCCCGAGAGCTGTATCTCGCGCAGCAGGTCGAGCGCGGTGTAGAACTGCGGATCGGCGGGGCGCATACGTGCGCCGGCTCCGCGGCGATTCTGCAGACCGTTTACCGAGTCCACCGCGATACCGAATACGAAATCGGCCGCATAGCCCGACTGCAGCAGGAACAGGACCGCCGGGGGCGGCAGCGGCGTCATCAGGCTCCTCACGAAGTCCGGACCGGTCAGCGGCGCGTAGGTGATGGTGGGCCGATCGGTGTACTTGCCCTGCGCGCCGAGGGTGACACTGCTGTCGGGAACGCCCGGGACCACGCCGTCCCTGCTGAAGACGCTGCCTCCGGCAGTCAACGTGCTTTCCATCGTATAGCCGCTGACAATCGAGGCGACATCGAGGAACACCGGCGTGTCGAGGTAACGCAGCTTGACGACATTGAGCAGGATCTGCTCCTGCCAGGAGTCGGCGAGCGCCGCGTTGTAGTCGAAGCGGTCGTGGCGAACGGTTCCTGGCCCGATGCGCGTGCACGCGGCAGCGCACAAAACTGCAAGGATAATCGCCAGCGGTCGCAGCATTCCCATTCCCCCAGAATCGGTCAAATCCTACGCAGGCGGAACCTCACCGCCAATTGCCCTTTGGTCCCATGACCGGGCTAAACGATGAAGTGGACCCGACCACTTCAGGCATCGCGGACCGCTCGGGAAGACGTTCAGAAGCCCTTGGCGAGCGTCACGCCGAACCACTGACCCTCGAAGCGCGCCTCGGCGCCGAACTCCCACATGTAACCGAAGTTCAGGTACGCATCGAACTGCGGAAACGTCAGGCCGGCCTGGAGGCCGGCGGAATGGATCTCGTCCTTGGCGTTGAGCTGTACGTTGCGGATCCGCGGCACGTCCGAGCCGGAGTCCTCCTGGACCTGCCACTGGCTGTAGCCCCTGACGCCGAGCTCCGCGAGGATGCTCATGTCTTTCTCAAGCGGCAGGTACTGACTGATACCCCAGTTCAGCGTGAAACGGTCGCCCGGCGTCAGGTCCTCGGAGTCCTTCTGCATCGGGAGCGCGTAGGTGCCCGTCACCGTCACCGCCATGCGCTTGTCCGCCCACGGATACCACGCGCCCGTGGCCTGCAGCTGGTGTTCCCAGAATTCCAGACTTACGCCATCGGTGCCGGTCGGCGCGAAGAAACCGTAGGCTGCCGATGCTTCGTAGTGCTCCCCACTCCAGCCCAGCCAGACTGGCTGGAAGTACGTGTCGGCCATGCCGCCCACGTCGGCCTCGAGGGTTCGATCGATGGACCGGGTCCGATCGAGGAACCGCCCCGTGCGCGCGAGACTCAGCGACACCTGGGGACTGGCGCTCACGAAGCTCGGCAGCACGAGCGCCGCATACCTGGCGCCAAAGACGTGCCAGGGACTGACCCAGACCAGCGACGGGGCGACCACAAACGCCTCGATATCCGGTTCCACGGTCACGGTGGTGGTGCCCAATGGACCATCGACGGTCAGCGAACCCACCTCGTCTCCGTTTCGGTTCTTCAGCGTCTCCGTGCTGTACAGATAGTTGTACTGGAGGTAATAGATGCCCGGGTCCGGCGGCACGAGCAGATCCCGGACGTTGGGAATCGCGGGCGAGTAATGGCCCTGTTCACCCGCCGAAACGGCTCCCGCCGCGCACAGCAGTCCGACCAAGACGCCCGCTCTCAAACGTGAGCTTTTCATCTCTACCACCTCCCAATCGGTTCGTCGTCAATGCAAAGGCGTGCTTCCCTTGGTCGCCGCGGCATCTTGTTCGCGACTCACGGGCCCGGCGGGGGTGTACCAGATCGGCGAGGTGTAGGCGCGCTCCTGCGTGGTCATCGGAATCCTGTCCAGATTCTTCAGGCCGAAGTACCTCGCGTCATACGCCGTCCAGCGCGGCGTGGGGATTTCGATGACCCGGGCATAGTAAAACGCCCTCTGCGTCGCATCGAAATCCGGGTCTTTCCAGACGGCGATCAATTCCGGATCGCCGATCGTGTTCGTCCACATCGCCTCGGCAGTGTTCACGGTGTTGCCGACCGGCGGCAGTTTGCCGTCGTTGCCGGGCTGGCGCTTATCGGCATCGCCCCAGGCGACGTCGTAGACCTTCTCCTGCACCGCGCCATCGGCATCGAGCCAGCCCTTGACGATCTGGATGCGGTCGAGATTGGCGCCGATCGGATCCTTGAGCGCAGCGACCAGGAAGGTAGGGGATCTGCCTGCTGGCGCAGCGCGCAGGTCACCGCCCATCGGAACGCCCTTGCCGTAGCCGACCGCCGCGGGCAGGCGGTTGTACGCGTCGCCTGCCTCGAAGTCCCAGCCGCCGAAGAACCGGACCACCATGCGCGTGCCGGTCGTGGCATAGACCTCCTTGCGCTTCATCGCGTCCCACAACGCCTCGCGCGTGTTCTCCGTCGCCCAGACCCCGGCGTAACCCGAGGCAGCCAATTCATAGGCCATCACCTGCTTGTCGCCCAGCTTCGAGAACTCGTGCTCGAGCCGGTGGGCGCCCGGTTCGTAGGGCGGGGCCTTGCCGAAGAAATTGTCCTCCTCCACCGCGGAGATGCCGACGTGTGAATCGGTGCTGCCGATCATGCCGAACTTGAACGGGTTCGCGCCGAGGTCCTGCTCGAGCTTCAGCCCCTGCTTCAGCGCCTCGCGGGCGTATTCGGACTTGAACCAGCCGTCCTCGTGCAGCTGTGTGCCGTTGAGATTCATCTTGTCCCACGCCTCGTAGCCGGCGAATTCGTCGGTCGGCGACAGAAACGGATGCGATTCGCTGTCGCCCTTCTGCTGCGTCGCCTCGACGAGCGGCTCCCAGCGGGCGCGCGTTTCGGCGTACTCGCGGGTGAGAGGGTTGCCCATGAAATCCACGAGCGCGAACATCCGCCCGCCGCTGATGTTGCCGTTGTGCGGGATCGCCAGCACGCGGCCGCCGGTCTTCTCCTCGTAGGCCGCGAGCACCTTCCACAGGTCCTCGGGGTTCTCGCTGTCTACGGCCGAGAACGGCAGCGTCTGGACGGCCTTGTCGGCCCCGTCGCGAAAGATGACGCAGCGGTGCAGGTTGTTGCCGCCCGGCATCGAGGTCCACTCGTAGCCGATGAACGCGGTGAACTTGCCGGGCTCGTTGAACTGCTCGGCGATCTCGATGTACGGCTCCCAGACGCTGCGGATGAAGGCCGGGTCCTTGAACTCCGCGGGCATCCTGCTCGTGTCGGCGATCGTCCCGACCAACTCCCATGCCGCCTTGAACGCGGCGTCGCCGCCTTCCTGGATCATGTCGTGCCACCGTTTGATCTGAGGGTTGGCCATCAGCGCCGGGTTGGCCTTGATCACCTCGACCATCGCGCCAAAGGCCTCCGCGTGATCGCTGACGACCAGGAAGTCCAGCGGACGTGACAGCTTGGCCGGCTGCCCGGAGGCCGTGACGACCTCCTCGCCGCGCGCGAAGCGAAACGCATCCGCCGGCCCGAGCTTGCAGCCGACCGCGCCGGCGTCCAGCGAGATCGCGGTGTGCAGATGGGTGTCGCCCCAGAACACGCGCGTGGGGAAATGCCGCCCGGCGTAGGGCGAGTAGCCGGGTTTGTGAAATACCTGCTTGGCGGTCTCCGGGTCGAGCGAACCCGCGTCGACGTGAGTGGACTTCTCCCCGGCGAACGATGGCAGCGCAAGGCTGCCTGTCAATACCGCCAGGACAGCTGCAGTTCTAGCGTCGCGGACGTTCATAGAATCTCCTTTTCTCGTCATTGCAGGTCAAGGCGTGTACCAGATCGGCGACGTGTAGGCGCGCTCCTGCAGCGTCATCGCCGTGCCGTCGAGCGGCTTCACGCCGAAACGCCTGGCGTCGTAGGCAGTCCAGCGCGGCGTCGGGATCTCGATGACGCGGGCGTAATAAAACGCGCGCAGCGAAGGGTCGAAGTCCGGGTCCTTCCACACCGCGATCAGCTCCGGATCCCCGATGGTGTTCGTCCAGGTGGCATTCTCCACGTCGACCGTGCTGCCCACGGCCGGGAGCTTGCCGTCGGGGCCAGGCGCGCGCTTGTCGGCGTCACCCCAGGCGACGTCGTAGACCTTCTCCTGCACCGCGCCACTGGCATCGAGCCAACCCTTGATGACCTGGATGCGATCCAGGTTCGCCCCGATCGGGTCCTTCAGCGCGGCAACCAGGAAGGTCGGCGACTTGCCGTCGGGCGCGGCGGAAAGATCGCCGCCCATCGGCACGCCCTTGGTGTATCCGACGTGCGCCGGCAGCCGATTGCGCGCATCGGCCTCCTCGAAATCCCAACCGCCGAAGAAGCGCACGATCATGCGCGGGCCCGTGGTGGCGTAGGTTTCCTTGCGCTCCATCGCATCCCAGATTGCCTCGCGCGTGTTCTCGGTGGCCCAGACCGCGGCGTAACCAGAGGCGGAAACCTCCCAGTCCATGACCTTCACGCCGGTCTTTGGATTGTCGAAGAAGGCCTTCATCATCCGTTCCGGGCTGGGTTCCTGTGGCGCGGTCTTTCCGAAGAAGTTTTCCTCCTCCAGGGCGCTGAGACCGGTATGCGCGTCGCTGCTGCCGACCAGACCGAACTTGTAGGGATTCGTGCCGAACTTGGCCTCGAGCGTCAGGCCATTCTTGTAGGCCGAGCGGGCGTACTCGAATTCGAGCATCTCGCTTTTCTTCGCCACGCTACCGTCGAGATTGCCCTTGTCCCAGATCTCGAAGTTGGCGAATTCATCGTTCGGAGACAAGAACGGATGCGCCTCGCCGGTGCCCTTGGTCTGCGTAGTTTCGTACAGCCGCTCCCACTTGGCCCGAGTTTCGACATAATCGCGATCGAGGTTCTTGCCGAAGGACTCCACCGTGGGGAACATGAGACCGTTGCTCAGATTGCCGTTGTGCGCAATGGCCAACACGCTGCCCCCGGTCTTTTGCTCGTAGGCGGCCATCCATTTCCACAAATCGGCGGGATTATCACTGCCCATCGGCGGATACACCGTGAACGGCTCCACCTGGCTCGCCTTGTCCCCGTTGTCGCGGAAGATGACGTTGCGATGCAGGTTGTTTCCGCCGGTGTTCGAGGTCCACTCGTAGCCGATGAATGCCGTAAAGCGGCCCGGCTCGTTGAAGGCCTCGGCGGCCTCGATCGTCTCCTGCCATGCGCCCCGGTAGCCTTTTGTGCCCGGGAAATACATCAGAGCCTTCGGAAAGGTTCCGTGGGAGAAGGAGACGATGATATCAAGCGCGGCCTCCGCGCCCTTGCCGGACTGGATCATGTCGTACCACTTGCGACCAGTCGGATCGGCAAGGAGTTCGGGCTTGCCGGCGAAGAGATCCGGAAAGAACCCCATGTTATCGGAATGGTCCGCGACCACGAGGAAGTCCAGCGGCCGAGACAGCTTGACCGGTTGACCCGTATTCGAGGTGACCTGCTCTCCTCTCGCAAAGCGATAGGCATCGCGCGGGCTGAGCCGCGCGCCGAACGCGCCCGCGTCCATCGAAAACGCGGTGTGCAGATGCGTGTCGCCGAAGAAGGGCCTCGTAGGATAGTTGCGGCCGGCATACGGGGAGTATGGGGGCTTGGTCGGATGAACCTTTTCGAGTGCCGCTTTATCGGCCGAGCCGGAATCGCTCATGTCCGCGATTGCCGCAGGCGACGTGAAGAGAAGGGCCAGAAGAACTATGAAGATCGCTTGATGACCGCCTCGTCGATTCATCGGTGATGCCTCCTTTGTGATCTGTCAGAACGCTGCGACACGTTGCATGACCCAGAACGTCGCGACGCTCCCTATCGCATAGGCCGGGACGACCGCGGCCCACCGCGGCAACGAGATACGAACAGACCGAAGCACGCTCATGAATCCGAGCACTGTCGCGACAAACATCAACTGCCCGGTTTCCACACCGATATTGAAGAACAGCAGCGCGACCGGAATGTGACCTTCGGGTAGCCCGACCTCGCTCAGCGCGCCGGCGAAGCCGAAGCCGTGCAGCAGGCCGAACGCGAACGCAACAATCCACGGCGCGCGGGCCGCGATGCCTTCCCGACCATGGTGGGCGTGAACAATCTCCCCGGCGACGAAAACGATGCTCAAGGCGATAACCGCCTCGATCGGCGGGGGTGGCACATGGACGAAGCCAAGGGCAGCCAACGCCAGGGTGATGCTGTGCGCGACCGTGAACGCCGTGACGGTCTTCACGAGCCGCCACGCACCACGCGTGATGAGCAATAACGCCAGCACGAACAGCAGGTGATCGATGCCCAGAAGAATGTGCTCGACACCGAGCTTCAGATACTCGGCCGCAACCGACCATCCCGACTGTTTCGCCGGAATCGTCGCCACCGGCGCCTGCGGCGTGAGCCGCTTCACCCACTCCGTCCCGTCGGCGAATGCCACCCGCACCAGTGCGTCCGTCATCGTCGCTTCCAGACCGGCAACGCCCACGGCCTGGCCCGCCAGCGACTCGACCGCCTTCATCCGCCATGTCTGCACCGCCGCACTGCCCGTCTGGCGCGTGGCGACCGGCGACAGATTCTGTGTCCGCCCCGAAAACTCCGGCGACAGCGCCAGGCGCATCTCGCCGCGCATCGGCGTCTTCCACAGCACGCTGAACTCGCCGGGCGAATCCTCACGCAGTTCGAGGTACGCCGGTCGAACCTCGTGGCCATGCGCCACAGCGGCCATGAAAAGCAACACTATGGCAATGACGGACTTCATGGCGTCGCGCCCGCCAGCGAGCCGAGCAGCGGTTGCACGCTCGGCTCGACGACCACATCGTATTTCTTCAGTAGCTCCGCGAAGAACTGCTCGTTGATCTCGGTCTGACGTGCCCGCTGCCACTCTCCAAGCACCTGCGTACGCACCTCGTCGAACGGACGCTGCTCTGCGTCCTCCCGTTCGCTGATCCGCACGAGGTGGAAACCAAGACCGGATGCAACCGGACCGTGCCACGGACCGGCTTCGAGCGAAAACAATGCTTCGGCAAACCCGGGTCCGAACTGACTCACCACCGCCTGTTTATCGACATGCGCATGCTCGCGCTCGAGCAGACTGCTGTCTCCCAGGTCCACGGTGCTGTCTGTTTCGAGCTGCGCCAGCGCCCGCCTCGCGTCCACTTCGGACGTGAAATAGATCTGGGTGAAGGAGATGCGCGGCGGGATCCGATAGATCTCCGCCGTGGCGTGGTAGAGTCTTCGCAGTTCGTCCTCACCCGGGTCGGCCAGGCTGACAGTATCCTGCACGAGAAATTGCATCTTCTGCGCGAGCCGCCGGCGGACGACGGTGTCGTTGTCCGCCAGCCCGAGACCCTGCGCCTCACGCGCGAGCAGGCCTTCTTTGAGATAGTCGATTACGAGGCCGCGGAGCTCCGTTTCGCTCGGCGGGCGTTGCCATTGGCGTGCCCAGGTTTCCTTTAGCCAATCGACTTCCGCCGCGGTAATGCGTACGACGCGTGGTTGGTCGCTCCCGCCGCCACCGAGCCAGGCGTAAACGGCGAACAACAGTCCTCCCGCCACCAGAAAATGCAGCAACGGCTCCTTGAACCAGCGGTTCATCATTCCTCCCCCGTCTACCGCCCCGCAGGAGTCATAAGACCTCCCGCAATTGATTGTCGTGGATCCCGGTTGCGCCGAAATCGGCAAATCGATCCTTAGTATGACTATTGCTCAATAGGCAGGCGGCGGGGCCGCCTGCACATAAGTGACGCCGCTGCTGGCGTACGCCTGCGTGTACCAGCTGGTGCCGCAGGCGAAATAGGTGACGCCGCCGACGTCTACCGGCGTGGCTGCGCAGGGAAGCACATTGTCTCCGTCGCAGCAGTCCCAGTCGCCGTCCACCTCATCCTCGTAGAAATCCTGCCGATCCTGCTGCGCCTGCTGGCGTTCCTGGCTGGCCTGGTACTGCTGCCGGCTCTGCTACTGTTGCGACGTCTAATGACCACCGTTTCGCTGTCATGCGCCGCGCCTCCTCCGGAACATCGTTCAGGGCAGTCGGTGGGGCCGCCGGCGCCAACCGTCCCGGATCAACGAGTTGCGCCCGATCGAACACTGCTACCGCGCCGCCGCGCCGTGCGCTCGGCGGCGCTCGATGCGAAAACCCCGCCTTGGCCGAACCGCAGTCTCATTCGCATGCAAGGCTACACGCTGGATCGGTCGCCTGACATAGGACGAAGGTCCTATTGCTCATGCATCACGCATCACGCGAATGCGGTTGGAACAAGGATAATGTCACCCCCCGCGCGGGATCTGGCGGTCCACGCGGCGACGCCACAGGCCATAGGGGGCGATGGAGATCACCGAGATCAGAAGGTAGGCCAGCACCGTTGCCGTGATCTCGGGCGGGGCGCGGTTGAGCGTCGCCACGAGCAGCGCGAGGCCCGGGTTGCGCGCAGCGCTGACGATGGCGACCGCGGTGCGCGTCGCGGGATCGGGACCTCCCAGCAGATGTCCGACGGCGAGCGCCCCGATGGTGGTGAGCACGATCGCCGCCGTCCCTCGCAATCCGGCGTTGATCGTGACCTCCCATGAATCGATCAGGATGAGGACGACGGCGGCGGCGAGCATGACCGTTCCGATCCGGCTCACCCTCGGCTGGAGCCATTCCGCGAGCGGAACGCGCAAGTATCGCAGCGCAACGCCCAGTCCCAGCGGCAGCAGCTGCGCGACGAACACCTGTCGCGCAACGTGCCAGGGCGTGATGCTTGCGTGCCCGGCGTAGACGAAATTCAGCGCCGCGATGGACAGGGGCATGGAGAACACCGCCAGCGTCACCACGCAGATCTGCAGGCTCGGGGCGAACGCCTGGTGCCCGCCGGCATCGAGCGACCGGCGCAGCGCCACCGGAGCGCCGGGGGAGATCGACATCAGCACGATGCCGATCTGCGCCGCTCTCGGCAACTCGAGCGCGCGGGTCACCACCAGCGCAACGGCAGGAACGGCTCCCAGCACCGAAAACAGGGCACGGCCCATCAGCCCCAGCCTCTTCCAGACCCACCGGAACTCACCCGGTACGATGGCGAGCCCCAGGCCGAACATCACCGTGAATACGGTGCTCACCACGCACAGCGTGAGCACCCATTCCGGAACCGGCCCGCTCATGATCGCAGCGGCAATTCCGCGTCAGCCGCCGAGCGCGATCGCCATGACGACCAGCGCGAACCCTACCGTCATGAAGACCAGCCCGGTGCGCCACGGGCGCAGCGCGGTGTGGTGTGCCCAGCGGTAGCCGGCCACGAACAGCAGGCAGATCAGTATCGCGTTCGAGGTTCGCAGCGCGATCTTCGCGTCATCGATGAAAAGAAATGGAATGGCCGCGGGGACGCTGGCGAAGAACACCAACCAGAAACTGGCGAACGCCCCGTACAGATCCGCGCGTTCGACCTTGAGCGGCTTGGGTTCGGAGGCGCGGACGTGGCGGGCCATTCGCCGGTACAGATCGGCGCGCTCGGCCTCGTCGACGGTGATGCCGACGAGATCCTCCAGTTCCTCCTCGACCACCGCCGCGGCAGCTTGCTCCGTGTCGGCGGACCGGATCATCTGCCCCAGGCGCTTCATGCGCGCCCGCTCGAAGATCTGGCCGCTGATATACAACATGCCGTCGATGATCCCCCAGGCTATGTTGCAGCCGACGGTGGCGATGAGCAGTTCCCGGACGGCCGCCGGCTCGCCCTGCTCCACCAGCAGCCCGGCGCCGAGGGTGAAGGTCAGCGTCATGATGAGTCCGAAGAGGACCTCCGCGAGGCTCTCCCCCGGTTCAAGGTATTTCTGCGCGATGGACAACGAGAGGCTGCGGATCATGTTCGCCTTTCTAGCGGAGATAGCGCTGTGCTTCGGAGAGCAGGGCGCCGCGGGTCCGAACCTCCCCGCGCGGTACGTTGACCAGGAGCGCCACGGCGCGGCGCCCGTCGGCGTTATTCAATTCATCGAGGGTCAGCTCGATCGCATCGTCGGATGGCTGCTCACATTTAATGCCCTTGCGGTCGATGATCAGGCTCGGATGCGTGACCCACAATTGCTCCTCGGCGCGGCCGAGCACATCGTTCAGCGTGTCGAGGTGAAACCTAAGAGTGCCGGTGTCCGATCCGAGCTCACGCAGCTGCTTCTGGATACCCTCCAGTTGTGCCTCGAGCCTGGGGAGATCGGCGGCCGCCGCGGCGCCCCCCGGGTCGAAGGTCCACCCCCCCGCCTGCAGCGTCTTGAGCTTGCGGCCGAGCAGCTTGCATTGCTGTTCCAGTCCCGCCCTCTCCTTGCCCGCGGCCTCGATGCGGCCGAGCGCGATGCCGAGGAGATGATCGAACGCGCGCCGCTTGAGCAATCGGCGCGTTCCCGCCTCCGCATCCGCAGGATCGACCAGCCGGTGGTTGCTGAAGCCGACGGTGACCTGCGGAACGTCGTAGACCACCATCTCGCCCTTCTGTTCGACCCCGAGCACGGTGCGCTCCTGCTTTTCCATCATCATCAGGGCCACGATGCGGTCGGTGCCGATGCCGCCCGTCCGCTGCACGAAGTCACCGAGCACTCCGCCGGCGCTCAATACCTCCTGCATGCGGTCGACCGTCGGAAAGTAGCCCAAGAGTCGGCGATCCTCACCGAAGGACTGCCGACTCGCATCCACCGCCGCTGGCAGCTCCTCCACGAGATCGATGACGTGATCGATTGCGTGCACCACGGCGCCCTTGAGCTTCCGCGCGTACCCCGGCAGGGCGCGCAGCCTGGGATCGGTGCCGTCCACGGCGCGCTCGATCGCGAAGGTGACCAGGGACTCGGGATACTTTCCTTCGGCGGAACGCCCCGTCTCGAAGAAACTCTTGAACAACTCGAACATGGATTCGTCCCCGGGCGTCCGGCTCAGTACTTCTCCGGGATCCAGGAACGCGTTTCCATGGTCACGATATCGTCGTAGGCGTGCTTCTTGGATCGGTTGGGCAGCTTGACCTCGGGACGCTTGATCCGCTCGTAGGGGATGAGACCCAGGAAGTGAGAGATCACGTTGAGCCTGGCCCGCTTCTTGTCGTCCGATCGCACGATGTGCCAGGGCGCCCACGCGGTGTCCGTGGCGTCCAGCATCGCGTCCCGGGCCAGCGAATACTCGTACCACTTCTCGCGCGACGGCAGGTCCATCGGGCTCAGCTTCCACTGCCGCAGCGGGTCGTCGATGCGTGCCTCGAACCGGCGCTTCTGCTCCTTGTTGCCGACCTCCAGCCAGTACTTGACGAGCGTGATGCCGCCATCGACCACGTATTTCTCGAACGCCGGGCAGTTCTGCAGGAATCGCTTGTACTGCTCCTTGGTGCAGAAGCCCATGACGTGCTCCACGCCCGCGCGGTTGTACCAGCTGCGGTCGAAGATCACGATCTCGCCTGCCGCCGGGAAATGGGCCAGATACCGCTGCACGTACATTTGCGACTTTTCCCGATCCGAGGGCGCCGGCAGGGCGACCAGCCGGAAGATGCGCGGGCTGACCCGCTCGGTGATGGCGCGTATGGTGCCGCCCTTGCCGGCGGCGTCGCGACCCTCGAAGACGACGATGATGCGTTTGCCGGTCTCCTTGACCCAATCCTGCAGGTAGCAGAGCTCCGCCTGCAGCCGGCGCAATTCCTTCTCGTAATCCCTGCGCCCGAGTTTCGCCTGGCCACCCTCCTCAGCCTGCAACTCCTCTGCCGTCCGGCCTGCCTCGTCTTGCTCATCGTCGGCCTTGTTTGCCTTCTTCATTTTCCACCTCTCCAGTTGCCAGCCTGGTCCTGCGGTATGACCGCCGCCTGGACATCGTCGGTCGCCTTCATGAATCCGCCCCGCTCGCCCGCGGCCCGCCCGGGGAGCAAGCCATTCCGGATCGCCCAATCTCCCAACCTTGTCCCGGTTGGCTGTGGGGGACACGTCCTCTCTTCCGGTGCTCCGTGCCCACCCGATTGGTTCTCCCATGCTGAACACATCCTCTTCCATGGCATGGGCAGCGTAAATACAACCTTGGTCTCATTTGTCTGCCGGCACGGCAGTGCACTCATGCGGGTGCGGCTGTCCCGCTGGGGTCCTGCGCGGCAGGCCGCCCGGCGAAAGACGGCCTCCCGGGACCCATCGCGGACGTTACGACCAACGTCCAATATCCCGCACTGCACCAAACCACCTAGAATTCTGCCTAGGTGGCGCTGCGGCCCTGTGAGCCTCCCGCCTGCGCCACGACCGGTGGGCGGCTACCCCACATCCAATCGGACCTGGTTCTATCGGACCCGTGCCCGCAGACGCGGCGAGAGTTGACCGTCGTCATGACGGGGTAACCAGAAGCGCGGATCATGATTCTTGCCGTAGATGCAAGCTGTCGAACAAGCAGACCCCGCCGCGTGACTCCCTGCCTGCCAGCGCGGTGAAGGATGGGCACTTGGCCGAGGCTTGGTCGAGCGCGCGTGCCCGGGGAAGTGAAAAGGAGAGCCGGCGGAGGGCTCGTCCCGCGCCCGTCACGGAAAAAACCTGCGATGGGGCCGGTCGCTCCGCAGGCCCATCCAATACCTGAACGTCCCGATCATCCGGAGCAACGACGATGAAGAAACCTGCTGAATTACTCGCCGATTCCAGCGACCTTTCGACAAAGATTGCAGCCGTCTTCGCGCGTCGATTCGAGACGGCTCAGCAGAACTACCGCGAGCGGGTCCAGAAGTCCATCGGCAGCGTCACGGACCTGACCATGCTGGCGACGACCACGCCCTGGCAGGCGTGGCAGACATGGAGCGGCTACGCCGTCGACGTCGCGCAGCGCTCTGTACTCTTCTGGGACACGCTGCGGCAGCGTGGCAACGATTTCCGCGAGCGCGTGCGCGCCGGCCTGCCGCCCGTCCTGCACTTCGATTTCGAAACCTTGATGGACGGGCGCACCCTTGCGCGCCCGGTCAACTACGCGCTCCTGCGCATCACCCCGCCACAGGGTGTCCTCGTGGATCCGACGCGCCGGCCGTACCTCATCATCGATCCCCGGGCGGGCCACGGTCCGGGTATCGGCGGGTTCAAGGACGACTCCCAGGTCGGCGTGGCGCTGCGCGCCGGCCACCCCGTGTACTTCGTCGTCTTCTTCCCCGATCCGGAGCCCGGACAGACGATGCTCGACGTCTGCGAGGCCGAGGCGGCATTCGTGCGCAAGGTGCGCGAGCTGCACCCCGACAGCCCGAAACCGGCCATCGTCGGCAACTGCCAGGGGGGCTGGGCGGCCATGATGCTCGCCGCCGCGAACCCGGAGGACACCGGCCCCATCGTCATCAACGGCTCGCCGATGTCCTACTGGGGCGGGGCGTGGAAGGAGGGCGAGGGCGACAACCCGATGCGGTATGCCGGCGGAATGCTCGGCGGCACCTGGCCGGCCTCGTTCGCCGCGGATCTGGGCGCCGGCAAGTTCGACGGCGCCTGGCTGGTGCAGAATTTCGAGAACCTGAATCCCGCGAACACCTTCTGGGACAAGTACTACCACCTGTTCGCGAACGCCGACACCGAGCCGCCGCGTTTTCTCGACTTCGAGCGCTGGTGGGGCGGGTTCTTCCTGATGAACCGCGAGGAGATCGAGTGGATCACCTCGAACCTGTTCGTCGGCAACAAGCTATGGTCGGGCGAGACGCGCTCGAAGCACGGCGCGTTCTTCGACCTGCGGGAGATCAGGACGCCGATCGTCCTGTTCGCGTCCATGGGCGACAACATCACGCCGCCGCAGCAGGCGTTCAACTGGGTTGCGGACGTGTACGGCTCCACCGACGAGATCAAGGCGCGCGGTCAGGTCATCATCGGCCTGCTGCACCAGGACATCGGCCACCTCGGCATCTTCGTCTCCGGCCGCGTCGCGAAGAAAGAGCATGCCCAGATCGTCTCGGTGCTGGAAACGATCGAACTCCTGCCGCCCGGCCTCTACGGCATGCAGATCAAGGAGGTCGGGCGCAATGGCGGCGTCGAGTACGAGGTGCAGTTCGAGGAGCGCCGCCTGGAGGACATCAGCGCCCGCCTGAATCGCCTGAAGCGCGCCGACGAGAAGCCGTTCGAGGCGGTCGCCGCGGTCTCCGATTTCAACCAGCGCGCCTACGAGCTCTTCGTTCAGCCGCTGGTGCAGGCGACGATCGACGATTCCACCGCCGAACTGCTGCGCGCCATGCATCCCCTGCGCGTCCAGCGCTGGGCGATATCCGATCTGAACCCGTGGCTGTGGTGGCTCACGCCGGCCGCGAACGCCGTCAAGGCGCAGCGGCAACCGGTCGGACCCGAGCACCCGCTGCGGCGGGCGGAGAAGGCGTACTCGGATGTGGTCTCCGCGTCGCTCGACTTCTACCGCGAGATCCGCGACGCGTTGAGCGAGGCGGCATTCTTCCAGATCTACGGCAACCTGTTCAATCTCTACCTGGCCGACAGGCACGAGCGACAGGTCAAAACGCGCGAGATGCCGACCGATCCGCGCGAGCTGCCGTTCGTGAAGCAGGCGCTCGCGGCGATCAGCGAAGGCGGATATCCGGAGGCGCTCGCGCGCATCGGCGCGCTGTTGACCCCGGGCGAAGACCGGATCCCGCTCACGCGCATCGAGCTCAAGGCCGAGATGCAGGAGGACTACGCGTCGCTGCTGCCGGCGCTGTCTGCGGAGGAACGCCGCCGCATCCGCGGCGAGCAGGAGATCATCGCCCGATTCGAGCCGCAGCAGGCCCTCGATACGCTTCCGGCGCTGGTCGCCGATCCCGCCGATCGAGGGCGACTGCTGACATTCCTCGCCCAGCTCGTCGCGGACCGGCGATTCGTGCGCCTGCAGCTCACGAGCGAGCAGATGCGGATGCTGGATCGGATCCGCGAGGTGCTCACGGGCGAGGGAGCGCGCCTGCACCCGATGGCACGCATGACCGGAACGCAGTGAGCCTCGAAGGGATCGCGGCGATGCAACCCGGCGGACAATGAACTGATCGAGGTCTGGCAATTGAACGACACGCACACGAGATTCAAGGCTCTGATGGATCGATGCAAGGGGTTGGCGCCCACGCCCACGGCCGTGGCGCACCCTTGCGATCAAAGCTCCCTGCAGGGGGCGCTCGAAGCGGCGAAGGCCGGCCTGATTGCGCCGATCCTGGTCGGTCCCGTGGCGCGCATCAAGGCAACGGCCGAGAAGTTCGACCTCGACATCAGTCCGCACCGGGTCGTGGATGCGCTGCACAGTCACGACTCGGCCGCCAAGGCCGTCGAGCTCGTCCGGCTCGGCGAGGCCGAGGCACTGATGAAGGGCAGCCTGCACACCGACGAGCTCATGGGCGAGGTGGTGAAGCGAGACACGGGCCTGCGCACCGGCCGGCGCATCAGCCACTGCTTCGTCATGGATGTGCCGGGGCACGATACGCCGCTCATCATCACCGACGCCGCCGTCAGCATCGCTCCGACGCTGGAGGAGAAGGTCGACATCGTCCAGAACGCCATCGACCTCGCCCACGCCTTCGGGCGAAAGAAGGAAGAGATCCTGGTTGCGATCCTCTCGGCGATGGAGACCGTCAATCCCAAGGTGCCTTCGACCATCGACGCCGCGGCGCTCTGCAAGATGGCCGACCGCGGCCAGATCACCGGCGCGATACTCGATGGCCCGCTCGCGCTCGACAACGCCATCAACCTTCAGGCCGCGCAGATCAAGCGGATCGAGTCGCCCGTGGCCGGTCGCGCCAACATCCTGGTCGTACCGGACCTCGAGGCCGGCAACATGCTGGCCAAGAGCCTGAGCTTCCTCGCGGGTGCCGACTCGGCCGGCATCGTGCTGGGCGCCAGGGTGCCGATCATTCTGACCAGCCGCGCCGATTCCGTGCTCTCCCGGCTCGCCTCCTGCGCGGTGGCCGTGCTGGTGGCGAAGGCGCGCCGCGAACAGGCCGCGAAGGCGGTGACCTAGCGATGGCCGAGGCGATCCTGGTACTCAATGCCGGTTCCTCGAGCATCAAGTTTTCGCTCTTCGCCGAGCGCGCTGGCGACGTCGAGCTCGACTGCCGCGGACAGATCGAGGCGATAAGCACGTCGCCGCACTTCATCGCCAGGGATGCCGCCGGCGCCATCCTCGGCGAGCGCTCGTGGGGCGACGGTGTCAACCTCGGTCACGACGGCGCGCTGGATTATCTTAGCGCGTTCCTGCGCGGCGAGCTGAAGGATACCCGGCTGGCCGGTGTCGGCCACCGCGTGGTGCATGGGGGACTCGAGTATGCCGAGCCCGTGCGGGTCGACAACGGGGTCCTCGGTGCACTGAAGAAATTCATCCCGCTCGCACCGCTGCACCAGCCGCACAACCTCACGCCGATCCGCCTGCTGCTCGAGCGCACGCCGGACGTGCCGCAGGTGGCCTGCTTCGATACCGCCTTTCACCGATCGAATCCCGAGATCGCGCAGTGGTTCGCCCTACCCGCCGAACTGCACGACGCGGGCGTGAGGCGCTACGGCTTCCACGGCCTGTCCTACGAGTACATCGCCTCCGTGCTGCCGGCCGTCGACGCCGTGGCCGCGGCCGGCAGGACCGTGGTGCTGCACCTCGGCAACGGCGCCAGCATGTGCGCGCTCGATGCCGGCCGCAGTGTCGCCAGCACGATGGGATTCACGGCGGTCGACGGCCTGCCGATGGGCACGCGCTGCGGCGCGCTCGACCCGGGCGTCATCCTCTATCTCATGAGCGAGCGCAAGATGAGCGCCGGCGCCATCGAGAAGCTGATCTACAACCAGTCCGGTCTGCTAGGGGTGTCGGGGATCTCCAGCGACATGCGCACTCTGCTCGCGAGCGGCGAGCCGCGCGCCAGGCTCGCCGTGGATCTGTATCTCTATCGCATCCGGAGGGAACTGGGCTCGCTCGCCGCCGCGCTGGGCGGTGTGGACGCCATCGTATTCACCGCCGGCATCGGCGAGAACTCCGCCGCGATCCGCGAACGCGTCTGCCGCGACGCGGCCTGGCTGGGCGTGGAACTCGACGTCGCCGCCAATGCCGCCGGCGGCCCGCGCATCAGCACGCCGCAGAGCCGGGTGTCGGCCTGGGTGATCCCGACCAACGAGGAGCTGATGATCGCCCGGCACACGCGGCGGCTGCTCGGAGACTCTGCCGTCAAACGGGAGGTGCGACTGAATGTTAAAGGGTAAGGTAGCACTGGTAACGGGGTCCACCAGCGGCATCGGGCTGGGGATCGCGCGCTCGCTCGCCGAGCAGGGCGCCGACATCGTCATCAACGGCTTCGGCGATGCGCAGCAGATCGAGCGGCTGCGCAAGGAGCTGGCGGCGGCGCACGGCGTGCACGTCCTGTACAGCGCGGCGGACATGTCCAAGCCGGCCGAGATCACGGACATGATCGAGCGCGCAACCGCCGGGCTCGGGCATGTCGACATCCTGGTCAACAATGCCGGTGTCCAGTACACCGCCGCGGTGGAGGAGTTCCCGGTCGAGCGCTGGGACCAGATCATCGCCATCAACCTCTCGGCCGCCTTCCACGCCATCCGCGCCGCTCTCCCGCAAATGAGGACACGGAACTGGGGCCGCATCATCAACATCGCCTCGACCCACGGCCTGGTGGCTTCCGCCCACAAGGTCGCCTACGTCGCCGCCAAGCACGGCATCCTCGGCATGACCAAGGTGGTCGCGCTGGAGACCGCCACCATCGGCGTGACCTGCAACGCCATCTGCCCGGGCTGGGTGCTGACGCCGCTGGTGCAGAAACAGATCGACGATCTCGCCGCGAGCAGGAAGCTCTCGGCCGAGGCCGCGAAGATGGAACTGCTCGGCGAGAAGCAGCCCTCTCGCGAGTTCGCCACGCCCGAACAGATCGGCGCCCTCACGGTATTCCTCTGCTCCGAGGGGGCGGCCCAGATCCGCGGCGCGGCGCTGCCGGTGGACGGCGGCTGGACGGCCCAGTGAGAGCGCCCGTGAAGATCAACTTGGGAGACAGCAGGAGGCCCGACGCCATGACGCAAGCACGGTCTGCATAGGATGAAGCCGATTCCGCTCAAAGATGCAGTGGCCATGATCCCGGACGGCGCAAGCCTGATGATCGGGGGATTCATGGGCGTGGGCACGCCGGGACGCGTCATCGACGAACTCCTCCGTCAGGGCAAACGTGGTCTCACCGTGATTGGCAACGATACGGCCAGGCCCGGCATCGGGATCGGCAAGCTGATCTCGGCCAAGGCGGTGCGCAAGGCGGTCGTGAGCCACATCGGATTGAACCCGGAGACCCAGCAGCAGATGCTGGCAGGCGAGACCGAGGTCGACCTCGTGCCGCAGGGCACGCTCATCGAACGCATCCGCGCCGGCGGCTACGGGCTCGGCGGCATACTCACGCCGACCGGGGTGGGGACGGTGGTCGAGGAAGGCAAGCAGAGACTCACCGTCGACGGCAGGGACTACCTGGTGGAAACCGCGCTGCGCGCCGATTTCGCGCTCGTCAACTGCTCCCTGGCCGACTACATGGGCAATCTCGCCTATGCCCTCACCGCCCGCAACTTCAACCCGGTGATCGCGATGGCGACCGACACGGTCATCGTCGAGGCCAACCACATCGTACCGGTGGGTGTGATACCCCCCGACCAGGTGGTGACGCCCGCACCGCTGGTCGATTACCTGATCACCAACGACTGATACCCATGGACGCACAGACCATCATCGCCAGGCGCATCGCGCAGGAACTGCGGTCCGGCATGCTCGTGAATCTCGGCGTGGGGATCCCCACGCTGGTCGCCAATTACGTCCCGGCCGGCATGCAGATCTACTTCCAGTCCGAGAACGGTCTCATCGGTACCGGCCCCATCCCCGAGCAGGGCATGGGGCACGCCACGCTCACGGACGCCGCGGGGCAGCCGGTCACGGCGCTGCCCGGCGCGAGCACTTTCGACAGCGCGATGTCCTTCGGACTCATCCGCGGCGGTCATCTCGACATGACGGTGCTCGGAGGACTGCAGGTCGACGAGCAGGGCCGGCTCGCGAACTGGATGATCCCGGGCAAGATGGTGCCTGGGATGGGCGGCGCGATGGATCTGGTCGCGGGAGCCAAACGCGTGGTCGTGGCCATGCAGCACACCGCCAAGGGCAAGCCGAAGATCATCAAGCGTTGCAGCTTGCCGCTGACCTCGACGCGACGTGTCGATCTGGTGGTCACCGAACTGGCCGTCATCTCTTTCGCGGAGGGGCGTCCCACCCTCCTGGAAACGGCGCCGGGCGTAAGCGTCAACGACGTGCTCACGAGCACCGAGGCCAGCCTCGTGGTCCCCGACCACGTCCCATCGATGCATCTCTGAGGAGAACCCATTCATGACCGTGGATGTTCAGCGTCCTGTACTGGCCGGAAAGAAGGCACTGGTCGTCGGCATCGCCAACGAGCATTCCATCGCCTATGGCTGCGCCAGCGCATTCCGCGAGCTCGGCGCCGAGCTGGCGATCACCTATCTCAATGAAAAGGCGAAGGGCTATGTCGAACCGCTCGCCACCAAACTGCAGGCGCCGTTGTTTCTGCCGCTGGACGTGTCGAGGCCCGGCGAGCTCGAGGCGGTCTTCGATCGCGTCGCGAAGCACTGGGGGACGCTCGACATCCTGGTGCATTCGATCGCCTGGGCGCCGAAGGACGACCTGCAGGGCGGCCTGCTCAACTGCACGGCCGAGGGCTTCGCGAAGGCGATGGACATCTCCTGCCACTCCTTCGTCCGCATGGCGAAGCTCGCCGCCCCCCTCATGAAGGACGGTGGGACGATGTTCGCCATGAGCTATCACGGCGCCAACAAGGTCGTCGCCAACTACAACGTGATGGGACCGGTGAAGGCCGCGCTCGAGGCCTCGTGCCGATATCTTGCTTTTGAACTCGGCAAGAGCGGCATCCGCGTGCACGCGATCTCGCCGGGGCCGTTGAAGACGCGCGCGGCATCCGGGCTCAGGGACTTCGACCTCATGCTGAACGAGGCGGTCGCGAAGTCGCCCGTGGGCGAGCTCGTCGACATCATGGACGTCGGCTTCGCGTGCGCCTACCTGGCGACACCGTACGCGCGCCGCATCACGGGCGGCACCGTCTACGTGGACGGCGGCGTCAACATCATGGCCTGACGGCGCCGCCGCGTGACGACGCCCGCCGCGAGCAGTCAGACGTCGGTCGCGGACTCCGGTCCGCGAGAGATCACGCTGCGCGACGGACGCCGTGTCATCCTGCGGGCGATACGACCCGAAGACGCCGAGGCGTTGCGGCAGGCCTTCGATCGCCTGTCCGGCGAGGCGCGGATCACGCGCTTCATGGCGCCCATGAAGCAGCTTCCGGGCGAGATGCTGGAGCGCGCGGTGAATCCGTCGCCCGGCAAGGAAGTCGCGCTGGTGGCGGTCGCAACGAATGACGGCGGCGGTGAGCCGGTAGTCGCCGGCGCACGGTACTCCACCGATGCTCGCAACGAGACAGCCGAGTTTGCCGTCACCGTTGCCGACGAGTGGCAGGGACTGGGGCTCGCCACCGCGCTGCTGCGAGAACTGATCCTCCGCGGCCGTGCCCAGGGACTGCGGTTCATCGAGGGCTACGTCCTCGCCCGCAACCGGGCCATGCTCGAATGTGCGCGCAGGCTCGGCTTCGAAGTCGTCACGGACACCGGGGAGCCGGGCACCCTGCTCGTCCGAATTGACCTGCGTCCGGATTGAACGTCGCAAGCCTGCGACCGCACCTCGATACACGGGAGAACGACATGAAACTCTGGATGGGCAACGTGGATCCCGCGACCACCGATGAGGAATTGCAGGAATTCCTCACGAAATACGGCGCACCGAAGATTGCCAGCCTCGAACGCGTTACCGGCGACGGGTCGCGGCCCGCGGTGACCCTGACCTTCGAGCCGCCGGCCGTAGAGACCCTCTACAAGATGGCGCAGCGCCTCAACGGCATGCACTGGAAGGGCCGCGAGCTCGTCGTGCAGGTGCTTCGCTTTTAGTCGGACTTCAAGCGGTCCTTTCGGTCACGTGGAATCCGGTCCGCAACCGGTTCCACGAACCACGGCTGCGCGATGTTCAACCCCGGGAGGAATCTGCCATGCCACGTTACGCAATCGTTTTCGGTCTGCTGGGTGTCATCACCCTGGGACTCATCGCCAACCTGCTCACGCACGACACCGCGTACTCGCAGACAGCGTCCGCGTATGTCCCGGTCGGTGTGTCGCCCGGCGTCGGCGCCCTGTCGACGGCGTGGTTCATCGAGCCGGGGACCCGGCGCGTCATCATGTGCACCGGCACGGAAGGGCGATCGCCGGACTGCACCGCTGCGGCGATCCCCTAGCGCGCCGGCAGGCACACGGAGTCGACGCGCAATTGGAGCGCCGCGTACGGTAGGCACCAATTGTCGCCAGCAGCATTGGACTTTGGTCCAATCCTTCGGGAAGCCGCGCGCTGATATAGTGCGTGCAAGGCCGATGAAAACGCGACGGGTGCGGGCAAGACTGATGCCCATCCGAATTGCTGCTACCACGATCGCTATGATCCACGGTAACGAGGAGAGGTGCGCGATGAAACTGACTTACAAAGTGTTGACGGTGTTCTGCTGTCTGGGCGCCGCCGCTGTTGCGGAGGCCCAGTCGGCGTCGTATTGCGCCGATTACGCACGGCGCGAGGCCGAATACGCGGCGCCGACCGGGCGCGGCATGGTCCGCGGCGGCGCCCGTGGCGCGGCCGGCGGCGCGCTGTTCGGGGCGATTGCCGGCGATGCCGGAACCGGCGCTGCCGTGGGCGCTATCGTCGGCGGGGTGGCCGGCGGCGCGCGCAGCGCGGCCACGCGGGATCAGGTCTACAACGACGCGTACAACGCCTGCATGCGAGGCTATGCGCCTTAACTTGTGTTCTCAAAAATGATACTCAGCCGGCGTCGGGCGCCCACCCGACAGCGGCGCCGGCGGCAAACACCGACACGTTCAAACAGCTCAAGCACAGATCGGAGAATGACCATGCGTCACTACTGGCTCGGAATCGCGCTCGCCACCGCTGCCTCGGCGGCCGTCGCGGAGGAACCCATCAAGTCGATCACGGACATCACCGCCGTCACCTGCAAGGACGTCATGTCCAGCGACGATCGCGGCCGTGAGCTGTCCATGGCCTACATGCACGGATATCTCCACGGCAAGGCCAACGACACGTCGCTCGAACTGGACAAGAACGCCGCGATCACCGACAAGGTGCGCGACCACTGCCTCGATAATCCGACTGCCAAGTTCGTCGAGACCTTCGAGACCGTCAGCAAGCAGTGATTCGGATCAAGGGCCGCGCTGACGGCGCGGCCCTTGACCCTTCCAGGCCGTCCGCCTAGTCGAACAGACGCGCCTCCGGCGCAGTCTTCTCCGTTGCGCCGCTGGCCGGGCCAATCGAAGCGGGACCCGTGTCGCCGCCCGTTCTCCCTTCCCCGGTCGAAAACGCCCATCGCTGCAGTACGTTGTGGCAGACGGCCAGCAGAGTCGGCCCCAGGAAGACACCTAGCAGTCCCCACGCGAGCGCGCCGCCGATGACTCCCATCATGATCAGCAGGAACGGCAGGCTGGTCTCCTTGCCGATCAGCAGCGGCTTGACGATGTTGTCGAGGGAACTGACGACACCGACTATCCAGATGCCAAGGAAGATGGCCCAGCCGGTCTCGCCCTGCTGGTACAGCCACAGCGCGACGGGTATTCCCAGCAGCCCTGGACCGCCCGGGACGATTGAGAGCAGGCAGGTGACGAGCCCGAAGCTCAGCGCATTGGGCACGCCTGCCAGCCAGTAGCCGAAGTACGCCGCCGCACCCTGCGCCAGCGCGGTGCCGATGAACCCGTAGACCACGCCCCGCACCGTCGCGCCGGCGATGCGGAAGAGCTCCTCGCCCCGCGGACCGGCGATGCGGCCCGACAGTCCGCTCAGCCAGCGCACCAGTTGCTCGCCGTTGGCGTAGATGAACAGGGCGAACACCAGGCTCAGCAGCATCAGCAGAAAGCCGCTGCCGAGGGCAGAGCCCAGTTGCAGCAGCACGCCGATCACGGGCCTGGCCCATTCGCGCAACCTGGCCAGCATCTCCGGGTCGCCGGCGCCGAGACTGATCCAGGCACTGTCGATCCTCGGGCCCAGCCATGGCAGGGTGGCAATCCAGCGCGGCACCTCCGGCCAGCCGGCCGCGATCCTGGCCTGGTACCAGGCCTCGATGGTGCCGACACGGGAGGTCAGCTCCATGCCGGCAAACACCAGCGGCACCACGATCAGCAATGCGATGGCCAGGACCATCAGCGCCGCGGCCAGGCCGCGGCTGCGTACGAGGCGCGCCAGCCACGCGAACGGCGTCCAGGTCGCATAAACCAGTATCGAGGCCCACACGAGGGCGAGCAGGAACGGCGAGACGACCTGAAAGGCGAAGGCCAGCAATGCGCCCATGGCGATGACCGGCGCGACGGTTTCTATCAGATCCTGGCGTGTGGAAGTCATGGGACGCTCATGGAATGCCCGAGGCAGCATCTACTTTACCAGCCCGCTGCGCCTGCCCGATCGGCGCACCCGCCGGCATCCGTTGAGCACGCCGATGCCAAGCCGGCTCATCCACGAGGGCGCGCGCACCAGCTCGGCTCAAGGTCCGTACACGGTGCTCCCACTCGGGCCGACGGTGGTGCCCGCCTCGCCCACGATGATGCGGCTTGCGTCGGTCAGCGCGCCGACAGCCGCCGGCCTCCCCGTAGCAGCGGCAAACCGGCATGCCGCCTCGACCTTCGGCCCCATCGAGCCTGCGGCGAACGGTATCCCGGCCAAGGCCGCCGGCGAGGTGCGACGGATGGGCCTCTGCGAGGGCCTGCCCCAATCGATGTAGACCGCGTCGACGTCGGTCAGCATCACAAACAGGTCGGCGTCCAGTTCGCGGGCGAGCAGTTCCGAGCAGAGATCCTTGTCGATCACCGCCTCGACGCCGACCAGTTTGCGGTCGGCGCCGGGCTCGTACATGGTCGGGATGCCGCCGCCGCCGGCGCAGATCACGATCGTGCCGTGGTCCAACAACCACTTGATGGGCTTGATCTCGAAGATCCGCCTCGGCAACGGCGAGGGCACGACCCGGCGCCACTTTTCGCCGTCCTGCCCGAACACCCAGCCCCTCTCGGCGGCAAGGCGGTCGGCGTGCGTCTTTTCATACACCGGGCCGACGAACTTGGTGGGATTGTCGAACGCGGGGTCGCCGGCCTCGACCTCGACCATGGTGAGCAGCGTGGCGAACGTCGCCTCCGGCGGTAGCAGGTTGCCGAGCTCCTGCTCGATCATGTAGCCGATCATGCCCTCGGTCTCCGCGCCCAGCACGTCGAGCGGGTACGCCTCCTCGGGCTTGTAGGCGGCCCCTTGCAGCGCCAGCAGGCCCACCTGCGGCCCGTTGCCGTGGCTGATGACCAGCTGATGCTCGTTGGCGATCGGAGCGAGGGCCTCGGCCGCGATCCTGACGTTCGCGCGCTGGACCTCCGCGGTCATCGGTTCACCGCGCTTGAGCAGGGCATTGCCACCGAGGGCCACGACGACGCGCATGCCCTCAGTCTCCCAGCGTCGCCACGAGCAGGGCCTTGATCGTGTGCATGCGGTTCTCCGCCTGGTCGAAGGCGACATTGGCCTCGGACTCGAACACCTCGTCGGTGACCTCGATGCCGTTACTCAGACCGTAGGCCTCCGCAATCTGCTTGCCGACCGTCGTCTCCGTATCGTGGAAGGCCGGCAGGCAGTGCATGAACTTCACGTTCGGATTGCCGCTCGCCTTCATGAGCGCGGCATTGACCTGGTAGGGCGTGAGCAGGTCGATGCGCTGCTTCCAGACCTCCTTGGGTTCACCCATGGACACCCAGACGTCGGTGTGGATGAAGTCCACGCCCTTGACGGCAGCCTTGGGATCGTCGGTGATGGTCAGCCTGGCGCCGTACTTCGCCGCGAGATCCTGGGCGATCTTCTGATACTCCTCCGCGGGCCACAGCGACTTCGGCCCGCAGATCCGCACATCCATGCCCATGAGGCAGCCGACGATCATCAGCGAGTGTCCCATGTTCGAACGGGTGTCGCCGACGTACGCGTACTTGATGTCGCTGATCGTCTTGTCGCTGTGCTCGCGCATGGTCATGACGTCGGCGAGCATCTGCGTGGGGTGGTATTCATCTGTGAGGCCGTTGTAGACGGGCACGCCGGCATACTTCGCGAGCTGCTCCACGCCGGTCTGCGAAGCGCCGCGATACTCGATGGCGTCGAACATGCGCCCGAGCACGCGGGCGGTGTCCTTGAAGGACTCTTTGTGACCAATCTGCGACCCCGCCGGATCGAGATAGGTGACATTGGCTCCCTGGTCGTAGCAGGCGATCTCAAAGGCACAGCGCGTGCGGGTCGAGGTCTTTTCGAAGATCAGGCAGATCTCCTTGCCCTCCAGGTGCTTCTGCTCCGTGCGGGCGTACTTGGCGCGCTTGAGATCACGGGCGAGGTCCAGCAGGTAACGAAACTCCCGCTGCGTGTAGTCTTGCACCGTGAGCAGGGAACGATTGCGCAGATTGAATCCCATGTCTTTACTCTCCATGCAGTGTGCTTGACGATGCGAGGAACAATATGCCCGATCGAGCCGGATCGGAATGGTCGTGCCATATTCGCCGCGCTGCCCGGCTCCGCGCCGCGGACCGCGCTCATCCCGACTCCGGTCGTCCCGGGCCACCTGTCCCGGCATCGCCCGGCGTCCTCACTAGGCGTTAGGGATCGGCGCCGCCGTCGCCGGCCGTTCCGATCCGCCCAAACCCTGCGCGTCCGGGATACGCGCGAGGGCGAGATCCTCGGGGAAGGCGAAGCTGTTCTCGATTGTGCGGTTCAGCAGATCCAGTTCGGCGCGCAACGCGGCATCACGGTGATCCGGCAGCGTCTGCAGGAGGTTCTCCGCCATCGCGCGCAGTCGCCGCGCGACCTGCACACTGTTCCCGCCACAGAGGCGTATCTCACGGAAGCTGAGGTGCACGAAGTCCTCCCAGTTCGGCGTCCGAAGGATCACCCGCAACTGGCCGTCCTCATCGGTGATCGCCTCGTCGCGAAGGTGCCTAAGACCCACCATCCGCAGCAGGCGGTGAAGCTGGTCGATGGCGAGCACGGCCGTCGTCGGATCGTTGATCGCCGCCGACAGCGCCTTGAGCGCGATATCCACGAGGATGCGAAACGCAAACGTCGGGTCCTGATCGATGGTGCGCTCGGTACCGAATGCGACGGAACTGCGCAGCATGTCGTCGTCGAGCTCGCCTGCGCCTCCGAACAGCAGAAACAACGGCTCGTCGACGGCAACGAAATCGCCCACCTGGGGCACGATCTCGATGGCGCCATTCACCCGCCGGGCCTCGGCGACCAGCCCAGCCAGGTTGGCCGCGAGGAGGATCCCGGAGGTGCCCTTGTGTACGACCACGCGCGCCACCGGCGTGTCCTTGAGGGTCAAGCGCGCAGGTGACGGGCGCCGGGTCGGTTGCGGATAGACAGTGTCGATGACGGCGAAGCCCTGTTCGGCCACGCGCGCCACGATACTGACCGGACGCAGCATACGCGCGGCGTAGTCGATCAAGTACAGAAACAGCATCACCGAAAACAGGCCGAGGATGCCGGCGAAAAAAAAGCTGAACTGATCCATGCCTGCCTGGATCCGGTTCTGGACTCGCACGGAGAACAACAGCGTGAAGACGAATACCGCGACGATGATGCGTATGTGGTTGTCGCGCAGCAGCGTGGTCGCGATGATGCGGGGCGTGTACTGGCCGCTCGCCACCTGGATGGCAACGAGCAGGGAACTGAACGCGAACACGAGGAACGACGCGTTGAGTGTGATGATCGCGCCGAGCGCCGCCGTCGCTCCGGCAGCATTGAGCGCGAACAACGAGCTCTCCGCGTCGAGGCGCCCAGTGCGGATCAACCAATCGCCTGTCCCCTCGGCCAGCCGCACGAGCACCCAGTACAGCGGCATGGCGGCAAACGGTATGAGCCACAGCGACGCCTTGATGTAGCCGGTGATCAGGTACCGGCGGTTCCACGGTATTCGCATACTGACAGTTCCCCCGTTCTGCGGGCCGTCGCCGACTCCATCAAAGCGAGAGTCCGCATCGCGTACACGATAGGGAATCGCGCAGGAAACCGCCAGCGCACCGCTGCCGGCATTGACCGGGCGCCGTCCCTGGCGCTACGGATTGCACGCGCTTTCCCGATCAGAGATAGACCACCTTGTAGGCCAGTTCGCCGCCGTCGTACACGGGCTGGTAAAGCGTGTTGTTGTATTTGTAATAGGTCGCACCCGTCGACGACACCTGAGTCGCGTAGCCGGTAGGCAGATATGGCACCACGGCGCCCGCGGGCGCGGCGACGACGCTGTATTTTCCACTGTCGTCGAAGAGGTAGAACGCCCCCTGGTAGTAGCAGTACGGCATCGCATCGACCGCGACCACGTGGCACTCCGGCGGCGGCGCCTCCACGATCGCGCCGACCGGGGCATCGACCACCACGTAGCCCGTGGCGGCCGGGGCGTAATAGACCCCGCCATAGTAGTAATAGGGATAGGTGCCGACGTAGATCGGGTGGTAGTAGTACGGGAGCGTCGCGATGGCGGCACCGACAGCGAGCCCCGCCAGGCCCCAGGCGCAGCCGTCACAATCGTCGTCCCACCAGCCGTCGTCATCGTAGATGTCTTCGATCTCGTCCCAGTTGTCCTCGATCCAGTCCTGCCGATCCTCGCGACTCTGCGAGCGGAACTCCTGCCAGTCCTCGCGCCTCTCGGTGCGCTGCTGCTGGCGTTCCTCCGAGCGCTCGGTGCGCTCGCCCTGACGGTCCTCACGCGTATCCTGACGCTCGCCCTGGCGATCGGTACGCTCGCCGGCCCGTTCCTCGCGTGTGTCCTGCCTCTCGCCCTGACGATCGGTGCGCTCGCCTTGCCGGTCACCCTGGCGATCACCGACGGCCGCCTGGCGGTCTTCGCGCGAGGCCATTCCCTCGCCGCGGCCCTCGCCCAATGCGCCGCCGACGGCGCCACCTGCCACGCCTGCCGCCGCGCCCGCCGCCAGATCGCGACGCGTCGCCGTTCCTTCCGCCGGCCTGTCACGTGCAGGTTGCTGCGCCGCGCGATCCCGCTGGCTCACCTGTCCAGACCCCGCCTGGCGGTCCCGCTGGCTGACCTGCCCGCCGCCGGTCGTTGGCCGGCCGGCGCCCACATCGCGCTGCGAGGGCCTGCTCGCCGTGCGCTGGCCACTGCTGTTGAAGCTGCGCTGCGAGGCGCCGCTGCTGCGCTGAGCGCCGCCGCCGGAGCTGCGCATGCTGCCCGAGCTGCGGCTCACGCTGCCGCCGGAGGGTCGGGCTCCACCCGCGCGCGCGCCGCCGGCCCGGGCCCCGCCACCGCCGCCCCGGCGCGCCGCTGCGGCGTCGCTTATGCCCACGAGGGCGGTAATGCCCGGTACGCCCTGCAACGGCGGCGTGAAATGCGTGAACACGCCGAGCGTAAAGGTGAGCCCCGCTGCCAGAAGGGCACGCGTCGTCCAATGTCTGAAGGCCGCGAGGCAATCACTGCGACGGGCCGGGAACGTGATGAGAGCGGACATGGCGGTTACTCCTGCGTTGCCGCTGCATCGGCCGGTGCATCTTCCTCGGGCGCGTCGCCGGCGGGCGCCGCGGCAACGACGAACCCGATCTGTTGCGCATCTGCCGGAGGATTGAAGGTGAATCTAGAATCATCGACAGCCGGCGCGAAATCCCAGTCCGACAATGCCACGCCATATTGCGGCTGACCGGGCTCGTTCTTGTACGTGAGCACGATCTTGCGGAACAGCGGCTTCTCCTCGTCCGACACCCACACCTGGAGGTCCACCTCGGGCGAGGAGAAGAGCATGTGGTGGTAGTAGCCGCCGGCAAAATAATGCTTCCCGAGATACCAGCCACGCTCGACGGCGCTCTCCAGTGCACCGCAAGGCTCCTCCGAGACGAGATCGGCCAGCGGCATCTCCACGCCGAAACGCGCCATCGCGTCATCCAGCATCGCCTCGGTGGTCGGTGGCGCATCGAAGCGGCCGTAGACCTTGGCGTCGACGTCGGTGATGGCCACCGACTTGCCGTCGTAATAGAACTCGCGCCTGCCCTTGTCGAACTCGATATCGGCGCGCAGGCGGTCTGGACGTCTGAAGGTCAGCGTGATGCCGCGCGAGTGCTGAACACGGCGTCCGCTGCGGAAGATCTCCTCGAGCGTCCCCTCGGCGTGGACGCTGAACGCCTGCTGAGTCTTGAGGTGTTCACAGGCTGCCCTCATGTACCGGGCGGCCGTCTCGTCGATGCGACGCTCGACCGTTGGCGGCTCTGACGCCGTTTCCACCGCGGCGCTCTCTGCAGGGGTGGTTTCGGACTCCTGCGCGAGCGCGGCCATGGCCGCGAGCACCGCGGCGAGTGCCGTCAGGCGCGTCATGTTTCGGAAAACTGGTCGAGATAGCATAGACGCCACCTTTCAATTCCGGTCGGTACTTGCCGGACCATGCGATTCTGTTCTTCGCCGCGATCGCCATCCCATGCGAGACGCGCGGGCACTTACACCGGATGCGTTCCGCGAGCGTCCGCCACTGCCGGAGCCTTGCGTCGCGCCACTCCTCCGGCCGGGGCCAGTAAGCCGGAAAAGGAGCGCAACGAAGACCCTTACATCACAAACGGACAGCGTCCGGCGCTAGTTACCGGCCGCTGCGTCGACCTCCTTCATCCGCGCCAACGTCGACTCGGAGACTTCGATGGTGAAGCTCCCCGCCGACAGGTTGATGGCGGCACCGGCCGATTCACCCTTGAGTTCGATCATCACGCCCTTGTCGTTCTTGTACCAGGAGCCGCCGCCGCCCACGACCGCCGTCATGCCGGCTGCGGTGCCCTCGTACTTGCCCGGAAAGTCTTGGAGGCGCTTCAGATTGTAGACGTCGCCCGAGAGCTTGGCCTTGCTGATGCCGCCGGCGATGCCGAACGAGGCGCCGCCCATCTGGAAGGCATACTGGTCGCCCTTGTAGACCAGGCGCCCGCCGCCCTTGCCAGCGGTCAGGATAAGCCCGAAGGACTTGCCGCTCATGTAGATCTGCGCGTCGGGAACCTGACCCTCCAACTCATCCTCCTGCGCGAACGCGCCGGTGGCGAACACGAACGGAAGGACCAGTGCCATTGCTGCCATTTTTCGGAACATTGTCGCCATTGCCATCTACCTCTCTTCTCTGATTGAGAAAACCAACCACCCGGGGACCGTTGCCACGGCCCAGGATGAACCCGATGAAACTCTGCATGCCGGCCGGGCAGAACGTCGTGCGTCTCCGTGCGGCCAGCGTCTCCCCGTCGTTGAACGCGCGTCACTGCGCCTCGGTTACCTCGAGATTGACATCCTTCATCGCCTGCCGACAGCGTGCGCTGACCTGCCGCTCGTTCTTCTTCAGGCACATGGCCAGGCGCCCTTCGCCGGGCTCGATGTTAGAGCAGTGCTGCTGCATGTCGGCCTTGCACTCGTTGGCGACATAGGTCAGGGCCCCAATCGCGTGCTCGAGCTGCGCGGCCGCGTCATAGAGCGCGTATTCACAACGGCCGGAGAGCTTGTCCTCGTGCGCGTAGAGACACGCGAGCACGCGGCCCTCGCCCGGCGTCACCGCCTTGCAGTAGCTCTCCAGCTCCACCTTGCAGCCTTCCGCCACCACGTCGACGAGGTCCTCGGCTGCCGCAGCGCCATGCGCGGAGACGACGAAGGCGCCCGCGCCCAGGACATCGAGCAGGACCTTGTGGATATTCTTCTTCATGATGATTTGCCTATGTTTGATGGAAACAGACGATTGAGCCCGCCGGCGATCATTTCGGCCTCGTGGGACCCGGTTCGCTTTCTCGCGTCACCCAGTCCACCGCGTCCAGCAGGGCCTGATCGTCCACGGGCTTGCGCAGGAAGAACCTCGCGCCCAGTTCGTGCGCCCGGTGACGGGTTTCCTCGTCGTCGAGGGCGGAAACCGCGATGACCGGAAGGTCGACATGCTTGGCCGTCAAACGTTCCTGCACCTCGTGACCGCTCACGCGCGGCATGGTGATGTCGAGCAGCACGCACCCCTTGTCGCCGCTGCCCAGCTCGGCCAGGAACCGTTCGGCGGAGGAGTACGCCCGCGGCTCGAAGCCGGCCGATCGGATCAGACGGGAGAGCCCCTTCCGAACCGATTCGTCGTCGTCAACGATGTACACGACCAATGTGGCGGCCACTGAAGACACGGACACCCCCCTCTAGGCACCGGCAGAGGTTATTCCGGAACGTGCCGGCACGGTATTGGACGTTGGTCCTATCCCATACCAGGGCGGCGCGACGACCGGTCAGGGGTCGGTCTGGATTCATGCGGAAAGCCTGGCGAGGATGGCTGCCCCAGGGGACGAACACCCAGGCGTCCAGGATTCCCGCTGCCGGGAGGGCTTCACGACGCGTCGTACCCCTTGCGCCCGCCACGCGGAGACCCGGGGCGCGAAGAACCCGTGCACGAATTCCGGTTATCGGGTTGAATAGCGATGGCCGCTCCGCGCCGCTCGTCGGGATGCGCCGCCGTGGCGATACAATTCGGAGCGACTTCCGAGTCGTCAAAAATTCCTGGAGGATCCCATGACGCGCGACCGCATACTCACGCTGCATTTCACGGATGGCACCAGCATGTCATTCGACTTCCCCGAGCAGACCACGCACGCGGTGGCCCGGCGGCTCAAGATCGAGGATTTCCTCAACAGCAGCAACGTCATCGTCGAGGCGGACGGCAGCGTCATGATCTTCCCGATGGCCAACATCAAGTACATCCAGGTGATGCCGCCGGGTGGAATACCGGAGGAGATCCTGCGGGGCGTTCAGCGTATCGTCGTCGGCGCCACTGTGGTTTGAATGCGGGACGCGTGGGCCCGGCGCGCCTTCAAGAGACCTGACGGATGGATTCGCCCTCGTCAGCCTTGGGCGATTCGGTCGTGATGCCGATGGTGTCGCAGAGATGGACGAGTTCGGCGACGGACCCGACTCCCATCTTTTCCATGACGCGGCCGCGGTGGACCTTGACGGTCTTCTCGGTGATCCCTAGCGCGGCCCCGATCTGCTTGTTGAGCTTGCCCTGGATGACCTCCAGCATCACGTCGCGCTCGCGCGCTGAGAGTGTCGCGAGGCGGTCCTCGATCCGGCGGCGATCCCTCTCATGCGCCTGCGTGACGGCGTGCCGCGCGATCGCCTGACGCACCACCTCGAGCAGGACCTCGTCGTCCACGGGCTTTTCCAGAAAGTCCATGGCGCCCCTCTTCATTGCGGCCACACTCGTCGAGACGTCGCCGTGTGCGGTGAGAAAGACGACCGGGAGCGAGACGTCCTTTTCGCCGATCTTGCTTTGCAGCTCCGGGCCGGTGGTGCCGGGCATCTGTACGTCCAGGATGATGCAGCCGGTTCCGCGGTAAGGCAACCGCGCCAGGAAGTCCTTGGCCGACTCGAATACCTCCACGGCATAGCCGGCCGAGCGCAGCAGCCGATCGAGGCCCCGGCGGACGGACGGGTCGTCATCCACGACGAATACGGTTGCCGATTCGCCACTCATGGCGCAACCTCCACACAATTGTCCCCGAACTCGGCCCCGGTGCCGGCCATAAGGGGAATTTCGAAGACGAACCTCGAACCCTGGCCGCCATCGCCGGCCTCGACCCGGATCCTGCCACCGTGCGATTCGACGATTGAGCGGCAGACGGCGAGCCCGAGGCCCATTCCATGGGGTTTCGTGGTAGCGAACGCATCGAAAACCGACTCCCGCCGCTGCGGCGAGATGCCCGGGCCCGTATCCTGCACACGCACCTGCACGGTGCCGCCGGCGCCGCCGCAGGAGACCGATATGCGCCGCTTCTCCGCATGCGAGTCGCGCATGGCCTCGACGGCGTTCATCACCAGGTTGAGGACGACCTGCTGCAGCTGCACACGGTCGGCAAGCACGTTACAGCCTTGTTCGAAGTCGGTCTTCAGGTCGATGCCAGCGCCGATGAGCTCGCTGTGCAGCAGACCCAGGACCTCCGTCAGGACGGCCGCCATGTCCACGCTCACGCGTTCGGTTTCGTGGTGCCGCATCATGGCGCGCAGGCCGCTGATCACGGCTGCAGCGCGCTTGTCGTCGCGCACGATGTCGGCGAGGATCTCGCGCAGCTCGGCGAGATCCGGTTCGTCGTGCGCCAGGAACCGCAGCGCGGCCTGTGCGTTGCTCAAGATGGCCGTCAGCGGCTGATTGAGCTCGTGCGCCAGGGAGGCGGTGAGCGTGCCGCTGCGCGCGACGCGATCGGTATGCCAGAGCTGCGTCCGCAGCTTGCGAGTTTCCTCCTCCGCCTTTCGTGACTCGCTGACGTCCTGGATCGTTCCGGCCGCGCGTACGGGGGAGCCGTCCTGCCCGAAATACGCGCGCCCCCGGACGCGGACGATGCGCTCTCCGCCGCCTGGAGGCTCAATGGGGAACTCGAGGTCTATCGCGTCCGCGCGTTCAGTCCAGAGCCGTGCAATCGCTTCTGAAAGCTCGGCGCGGTCTTGCGGGCGCGCGAGCGCGATGAAGTCGCCGAACTTTGCCATCTCGACACCGACGATTCTTCGCGCTTCATCCGAGAGCTGGAGCTTCTGTGCAACCGCGTCCCACGTCCAGCTCCCTAGTCTTGCGATCTTCTGGGCCTCGGCAAGACCACGCGCACTGTCGCGCAGCGCCTTCTCGGTCTGCTTGCGCTCGGTGGCGTCCACGACCGTCGCCAGGACGAACCGACCCTCGTTGGTCCTGATCGGACTCAGGCCGATCTCGACGGGGACTTGCGTCCCATCCTTGCGCAACCCGTACAATTCCCGCCCGCCCCCCATCGCGCGCAACCCGGATTCCGACGCATGTTCGCGGCGATAGGCACGATGCCGTTCGCGTTCGCCCGGCGGCAGAAGCATCTCGACCTGACGCCCACGCAATTCTTCGCCGCGGTAACCGAATATCCGCTCGATCTGCGGGTTTGCCAGAACGATACGCCCATCCGCGTCGACCATCATCACGCCGTTGGGCGCCGACTCCACGACCCTGCGAAACCTCTCCTCGCTGGTCCGCAGCGCGCCTTCGAACCGGGTCCGCATCAACGCATTGACGAGCGCATCGCCGAGCAGGCGCAGCCGCGGGACGTATTCCTCCGGCCAGATGATGTTTTCACGACTGGACGCCAGTCCGAGGCAGTAGCGTGGCCGTTCTCCTCCTGCAATCGGGATGGCCAATATCGAACGAATGCCGAGGGCCTCGACCATCTCCCGGTCTATGGCGTCCTCCGCGGGGTAATCGCCCATGCGGCTGCGGACCAGGGTTTCACCGCGACGGAAAATCCTGTCGTATGTCTGCGGACATTTCGACGCATACTCAAAATCGGCGGGTAGGGGCGCAACGCCGGCGTCGCTGGCGAGGTAGCGGATATGCGCCTGGTCCATGTCCGGGTCAGCCTCCGCGAGAGTGCAATAGTCCGCGCCGAAGAATTGCAGAACCGTCTCCAGCGCGTGCGTGACCTCCTCGTCTGCACGATCGAGGTCGACTGCAACCAGCCGCGCGGAAACATTCGCAATCAGCGTCTCGAAATGCAGCGCCTCCCGTTGCGCGTCCTCCATGGCCTGGCGGCCCAGGGCGCCCGCGAACACGCCTCCCAGCAGCACCAGGCGCTGCACGAGCGCCTCGGGCCACCGCACCTCCTCCCGCGATGCCGAGAAGGTCGCGGCGCCCAGCATCAAGTCACCGAGGAACAACGGTATCGCCACCATCGAGCGCACACCGACCCGCTCCAGGTATTCACGCTCCACGGCCGCCTCCGCCGGCAGATCGGCGATGCAGGAGACGACCACGGGCTCGCCCTTGCTCAACTTGCCGAACGACCATGCGTAGTCCTTACCCAACGCCGGCGGCATCGGCTCGATGTCGGAGGTGACGTGCCAGTGGGTGCGGTACAGAACCGTGCGATCGTCCGACAATGAAAGGATGGTGGCCCGGTCTATGCCCAGGAACTGGACGACCTCTTGCAGCGAGCTCCTCAGCGCCGCATCGATGTCCTCCGCGGGCAGCCGGACGAAGGTCGCCGAGATCGACGACAGCAGCTGCTCGAACCGAAGCAGACTGCCGATCTGCCATTCCTTGCGTTTCCGCATCAGTGCGTTCGCAAGAATACCGGCAATCAGCTCCAGTCGTTGGACTACGTCCTGCGACCAATCGCGTTCCCGGCTGAGGGAGGCGAAGGTGATGAGGCCGATCACGTTGCCGCCGACCTTCAATGGCAACGTGACGTTTGACTTCGGTCCGGCCTCCGACAGCATGAATTGCCTCTCCTGCACGGCCTCCGCCGGGAGATCCTCCACTTTCGAGACTACGATGGTGCGCCCCGCCCGGAGCTGGCGTCCCAGCCACGGCAGATCGCTGTCGGTCCTGATGTGTTCCGGCAGCGGCGGAAAGCCGGGGGCGGTGTAGGCATGCGTGCGCACGAGCATCCGCCCGTCGTCGGAAATCTGGGCCAGGGCCGAGCGCTCCAGTCCGAGCGCCCGCACGATGCGCTCCAGCCACGACTCGATCCCGGCATCGATCGCCTCCGCGGGCATGGCCACGAAGTCGGCCGAGAGCTTGGCGACCAGCCCGTGGAAGCTCTCCGCGGGGGTCGTTTCGGGCATGGCTGAAACGGGGTCCAGGGATGTTTCGGAAACGGATTCAGATTCGAGGCTAGGCATCGCGCAGTCCGGGGCGCGCAGGGTGGAGACGATCGTCGCGATGGGCGAGGGCTGCGGCCGGCATTGCAAGTGCGGCGCGGAGGTAATGATAAGCCCCCCAGAGCCCGATGGGCACCACCAGGAGCAGCGCATAGCGCAGGGCATCGTGCCCGAGACGCTGGGCCAGAGCGCCGCTCAACAGACCGATCAGCTGCGGCCCGAGACCGAGGCCGAGCACGTTCGCCGTGAACAGCAATAGCGCCGCCGCGAGGGCGCGCATGCGCGAGTCGACGAGATCCTGCAGCAGCGCGAAGGTGGCGGGGAGAAACCAAACGATGCCGATGCCGGCGATGGCGAGACAAACGAGCATCACGGCCGGCTCTTGGCCGAGGATCCCGGCCATTGTGAACGCAAGCATGGGCATGGCCCCGAGGGCCGGCGCCCACGCCTTCCAGCGATCATCGCGACGCGCCATACGGTTGGTCAGCATTGCCCCGAACACCGTGCCCGTACCGCCGAGGATCCCCATCGTGATGGCGACCGCCGTTCCGGCTTGACCGATTGTGTAGCCATGCGAGCGGATCAGGAAGGAAGGCAGCCAGGTGACGAGGCCGTAGGCAACGAACGTGAGCAGCGGCCCGCCGATGAACAAGTGTCGTAGGGCGCGGCAGGACCAGATGAACCGGCAACCTTCGGCCAGACCTGCGGCCCCCACGCCAGTCGGTTCGACTCGCCGTCTCGACCCCGATTCCTCCAGGACGGCCGAAGCGAGAACCGCAAGGGCAAGCCCCAACGCGCCCGCCGTCCACAAGGCCACGCGCCATCCGTACCACTGGCCCAGCCAGGCGCCCAGGAGCAGACCGAGCAGCAGGCCGAGGTGCGGTCCCAGCGAAAACCACCCCATGGCAGACGTGCGCTCGGCAGGGGGATACAGCTCGGCGATGATCGAATGCGAGGGCGGGTTCGTGCCGGCCTCTCCGATCGCCACGCCGATCCGTGCGAGCAGCAACTGCCAGAAGCTCGCGGCCATGCCGCACAGCACGGTCATGGCGCTGAAGGTGACCAGCGAAAGGGCGATGATTCGACTCCGGTTGCCGCGGTCCGACCACAGGGCAACGGGTATGCCCAGTGTCGTGTAGAACAGCACGAACGCCGGGCCGCTCAGCAACCCGAGCTGCGCGTCGGAAAACCCGAATTCCCGTTTTAGCGGCTCGAACAGCACCGAAAGGATCTGCCGGTCCATGATGCTGACCGTGAAGATCGCCATCAGCATTGCCAGCACATGCGCGCGCGGTGCCATCGGTTTGCCTCGATCCATCGCTAATCACTCACCCACGGCCGCCTCAGCCCCGTGTGTCGCCGCCTTCGCGGCCAGTATCGGCAATGCCTGCCTGGCTGTCACCGGCACCTCGGGTAAGGCGGTTCTTCGGGGCGCCAGCCCGCGATGACCTTCCCGGGTGCCGCGCTGCCCTGCCCGGCGGTTCATCGTGCATGAAAAACCCGAATGCTAGAATGCCACCGCTACGCTGACCATGCCAACCAGTTCCTCCGAATCTATTGCTCTGCAGCGGTGGCCCATCAATTGCCGACATCCAATACGCGACGCCTCTGTGTCGCCCCCATGATGGAGTGGACGGACCGGCACTGCCGGTACTTCCTGCGCCTCATCTCGCCGCACGCGCTGCTGTACACCGAGATGGTGACGACCGGCGCATTGCTGCACGGCGATCGCGAACGCTTCCTGAAGTTCGATCCAGCCGAGCACCCTGTCGCATTGCAGCTCGGCGGCAGCGACCCCGCCGCCCTCGCCCGATGTGCGCGGTTCGGATACGAGCGAGGCTACGACGAGATCAACCTCAACTGCGGCTGCCCCAGCGATCGCGTCCAGGACGGGCGTTTCGGCGCCTGCCTGATGGCCGAGCCGCGGCTCGTCGCCGACTGCATGGCCGCCATGCGCGCGGCCGTGCCGATCCCGGTCACGGTGAAGACGCGGCTCGGCATCGACGCGCTAGACCACGACGAGCACCTGCACCACTTCATCGGCACCGTCGCCGAGGCGGGTTGCGAGGTCTTCATCCTGCACGCCCGCAAGGCCTGGCTCTCGGGCCTGAGTCCGAAGGAGAACCGCGAGGTGCCGCCGCTGCAGTACGAGCGCGTCTATGCGGTCAAGCGCGCGTTCCCCTCCCTGAGCGTCGTCATCAACGGCGGCGTCACCTCCGCTGTCGCCGCGCTCGGCCATCTCGCGCACGTCGACGGCGTGATGATCGGCCGCGAGGCCTACCACAACCCCTACGTGCTGGCGGAACTGGAACGGGCCCTTTTCGACTTCGCGTCGCCGCCGCGCGTGGCAGTGGTGGAGGAATTCGCCCGCTACATGGAGCGCGAGCTCGATGCCGGCGTGCCGATGCGCGCGATGACGCGCCACGTCCTCGGGCTGTTCAACGGCCTCCCGGGGGCGCGTCGCTGGCGCCGAGATCTGAGCGAGCTGGCGGGCGCCGGGGCATCGCGCAGCGGCATCCTGCTCAACGCCATGGGGCACGTCGCGGCGGCGCTCGCGGCGCCTCGTCACCGGCAGGCGGCCGATGCCCCGCGGGCCGTCAACGAATGATGAGACAGCTGAGAGTCGGCCGACGGCTTTAACGCCCGGGGGCGGCCTCCCCGGGCCTGAACGTCCGGTTCAGAACTGCATCTCCAGGGTGCCCATCCCGCCGAGATAGATGAGGGTATCGTCTCCCGGGACGACGCGGCCATGGCCGTCGAGCCGGCTGCCGGGGGCGTCCCACCACACCGAGGCCATCGCGCCCATGCCGAAGGCAACCCCCTCGGTCAGCTCGTAGACGTACTTCACGCCCAGCTCCGAGACCGGGACGTTCACGTCCCGGCGCTCGATAAAGCTCTCCACCCCGCTGCGCAACTCCTCCGTGCCGGCACCTGGCACAAGGCCACGGGTCAGCTCCGCCTGGCCGTAGAGCACGCTCTGCTGGAATACGCCGGTGAAGCGGTGCCGGTCCATCTGCCGATCACCGGCGATGCCCAACGTCGGTCCGACCAGCGTGCCGCTGCCCATCGCGGGCAGAAGGGCGGTGTTGGCCAGGCTGGATTCGAACCCGCCCGCGCCGAGGGGTGCCGCCCCGGCGCCCTCTTCATAGCCGCCTAATTTCAGGCCCGCCACCACCTGCAATTGCCCGCGCTCGTCGTGCAGCAGCGTGCGGTGCGCGGTCAGATCGCTGGACCATACCCTGGTCAGCGCGTCGCGTGCGATCGCGATCGATCCCCCTGCCGGGGTGGAGAAGACGTAGCGCGGCTGGAATCGCCAGTCCTCGGCCACGACCGCGTGCGGTTCGCTAGCGAGACCGCCCGCATACGGCTGCATGGCGTTTGCCCGCAACACCCATGGTCCCGCGCGTTCGGTGGAAGCCTCGCGGACGCCTCCGGCGGCGCGCGCGGTGTCCTGTGGCGGGGCAGCTCCGAAGACTTCGAGAAAGAGCGGGTCGTAGCGCGGGGTGAGCTCGGCGGCGTGGACCGGGCCCAGGGGGCACAGCACGACCAGCAGGGTGGCCATGCGACCACCCCAACGGTCGGACGACATGCCGGCAGGCTTTGCAGGCTCCACTGCCTCTCCCTTCGGTGCCTGATCCGTGCTGACGGCCTTGGGACCCAACCGTCGGCAGACACTCTTAAAGTGTTTTATTTCGAGAAAAGCATTACTTACATCAATTACTAATCTAATTTTCCTCGATTTTCAAGGCTGGAGCTCATTTGTTACTTCAACCGTGCCCACGCGGTCCCTCCGCAACGAGGCCTCAGGACACGTTCAATCCCCCGTTCCCTGGTCCTGGAACGGGTTCTTGCCGAGGTGGTCGTTCAGCGCGAAGTCCTCCTGGGCGTAGGCGCGCGATCCGCTTGCGACCGGAAGTTCGACGGGCAGGGCGCGAGGGACGTCGATCGATGCCACCCGCCGCTCCGGGCCGTAAACGGCCATATACATGGGGTCGGCGGCAATCGCCGCCGCTGCCGGCTCCTTCGCCGGGGCGCCGGGGGCGGCCGCGAGCAGCAGCGGGAGGGCGACGAGGGTCACTGCCTGGCGACTGCGGGTCATGTCGGGACATCCGGTCGAGTTGAGTAATTGAAAAGATAGCTTCAATCTCATTGCTTTACAATACTTTTCTACCTTTTTATCTCAACTTCGGTGTTCATCTCGTTCGTGTAGATCGCAAACATCCTGCGGTGGTACCGATATGCCCCCGGCCGCCTTCCACACGCCTCTGACCTGCCGGCGGGAGCAGGAAAGTCACCTGCCGCCGATCAGGGCCTGCACCTCGGCAAAGGACCGCACCCACGGCCTGGTCTTCTGCACGTCCGGCGGCAGGGACGCCAAGGCCTGCTGTGCCTCTTGGCGCGACCGGTAGACGCCGAGGATGGCCGTGTATCCCGTGCGGTCGGCGAGCACCCGACTGAAGTAGGCCCGGTCGGGGCCGAACTCCGGACGGTCGATCAGGCGCGCCACCGACGCCTCGTCGGAGGCGGTGACCAGTTGCAGCGTGTAGTGATCGGGCGCCTGTTCCCGGATCCACGCCTCGCGGTGGGGACCCAAGGGTTGGCCGGTGGCCCCTGGGACGGCCGTGGCGGCAACGGGCCGATCGGGGCTCGTCGCTGCAGGCGCGGGCATGGTCGTCTCCCGCCGTGCCACCACCTCGAGCCGTTGCGCCGCCTTCTCGTGACCCTGATCGGCGGCGAGCCGATACCAGCGGCGCGCGGCATCGGCATCGGGCGCGGTGCCGATCCCGTCCTCGGCGAGACGACCGACCTGGTACTGCGCCTGCGGCATGCCCTGCTCGGCGGCCGCCCGCAGCCAGCGATAGGCGCTGACATGATCGACAGGCACGCCGCGGCCGTTGGCGTAGAGGACGCCGAGGCGATACTGGGCCAGCATATGGCCCTGCTCCGCCGCCGCCAGGTACCATCGGGCCGCCTCCTCCTCGTCCTTCGCCGGGCCGATGCCCCATGCATACATCTCGCCCAGGCTGTACTGCGACTCGGCGAATCCGAGGTCGGCCGCCATGCGCCACCAGCGGGCCGCCTCCGCGTAGTCCTTCTCTATCCCGATGCCTTCGAAGTATTTCACCCCGAGGTTGTGCTGAACGGTCGGGATCCCGTGCAGCGCCGCCTTGCGATACCACTGCGTGGCGGTAGCGTCGTCCTTGGGAACGCCCTGGCCGTAGTCGTACATGATGCCGAGCGTGATCTGCGCATCGGCATCGCCCTGCTCGGCCAGCGGCTCGAGGATCTCGAAGGCGCGGCCATAGTCGCCGGCGAGGTAGGCGTTCTTGCCGTCCTCCAGCGGATCGGCGCGGAGCGCGCCAGCGGCCAGGATGAGTGCGATGGCGATCGACGCGTACCGCAGGCGGGGCACAGCCGGGAGCCGGACGCGCGTGCACGGTCGCCGCGATTGCGGCAAGCGGCGTGGTCCCCGGTGTATGGATGCATCGCCCATATGCTGGCCGCCCCCCCGGCCACACTGGACAAACTGAGTGAGGTCAACTAGTTGAGAACACTACTTAAATTATATTCACACTCTTGCATCGCGGCGGTCAAGGGGACTTCTGCGGGCGCCGAGGGGGGCGATGAACAAGGCGAAAAACCTACGTCCGCGGCGCGGGCATTGCCGCTCCCTCCCCTCGTTCACCCGCGACGGCGGTCGCACGCTCCAGCCACGCCAGCCACCGCAGGGCGTGCTCGCGGCTGTCGCCGCACATCTGCGGCTCCGGCCGCAGGCGGCTGCAGACGGAGGGCCGTTCCGCGCTACCCCACAGGCGGCAGAGGTTGCCGTCGGTGAGCTGCACGCAGCGCACCCCCGCGGGCTTGCCCCGCGGCATGCCCGGTATCGGGGAGGAGATCGACGGCGCCACGCAGCAGGCGCCGCAGCCGGGCCGGCAGCTCAAGCCGCCCGCGGCGCGCGGCGTGGATTCGTTCACGGGCGGGACCGGGGGGAGCGCAGCTATTCGCTGCGATAGAGCTCGCCGCCGGAGGCGACGAACTCGCGCGCCTTCTCCGCCATGCCGGTGCGCAGCGCCGCGGTCTCATCGGCGATGCCGTGCGCGGCGGCGTAATCGCGCACGTCCTGCGTGATCTTCATCGAGCAGAAGTGCGGCCCGCACATGGAGCAGAAGTGCGCCAGCTTGTGGCCCTCCTTGGGCAGGGTCTCGTCGTGGAATTCGCGGGCGGTGTCCGGGTCGAGGCCGAGGTTGAACTGGTCCTCCCAGCGGAATTCGAAGCGCGCCTTGGACAGCACGTTGTCACGCAGCTGCGCGCCGGGATGGCCCTTGGCGAGATCGGCGGCATGGGCGGCGATCTTGTAGGCGATGATGCCGTCCTTGACGTCCTTCTTGTTCGGCAGCCCGAGGTGCTCCTTCGGCGTCACGTAACAGAGCATGGCGGTGCCGTACCAGCCGATCATCGCCGCGCCGATGGCGCTGGTGATGTGATCGTAGCCGGGGGCGATGTCGGTGGTGAGCGGGCCGAGCGTGTAGAACGGGGCCTCGCGGCAGTGCTCCAGCTGCAGGTCCATGTTCTCCTTGATGAGGTGCATGGGCACATGCCCGGGTCCCTCGATCATCACCTGCACGTCGTGCTTCCAGGCGATCTGCGTCAGCTCGCCGAGGGTCTTCAGTTCCGCGAACTGCGCCTCGTCGTTGGCGTCGTGGATAGACCCGGGGCGCAGGCCGTCGCCGAGCGAGAAGGCGACGTCGTAGGCCTTCATGATCTCGCAGATGTCCTCGAAGTGCTCGTAGAGAAAACTCTCGCGGTGATGCGCCAGGCACCACTTGGCCATGATCGAGCCGCCGCGCGAGACGATCCCGGTCATGCGCCGCGCGGTCAGCGGGATGAACGGCAGCCGCACGCCGGCATGGATGGTGAAGTAGTCCACGCCCTGCTCGGCCTGCTCGATGAGCGTGTCGCGGAAGATCTCCCAGGTGAGTTCCTCGGCCCTGCCGTCGACCTTCTCCAGCGCCTGGTAGATCGGCACGGTGCCGATGGGCACCGGCGAATTGCGGATGATCCACTCGCGGGTCTCGTGGATGTGCCTGCCGGTGGAGAGGTCCATTACCGTGTCCGCACCCCAGCGGATCGCCCAGGTCATCTTCTCCACCTCCTCGGCGATCGAGGAGCTGACGGCCGAGTTGCCGATGTTGGCGTTGACCTTCACCAGGAAGTTTCTGCCGATGATCATCGGCTCGGACTCCGGGTGATTGATGTTGGCGGGAATGATCGCGCGCCCGCGCGCGACCTCCTCGCGCACGAATTCCGGCGTGATCTCCCGCGGCATGCGCGCGCCGAAACCCTGCCCCGGGTGCTGGCGCCGCAGCGCCTCGGCGAACAGTTCCATGCGCTGGTTCTCGCGGATGGCAATGAATTCCATCTCCGGGGTGACCAGCCCGCGGCGCGCGTAGTGCATCTGCGTGACGTTGTGTCCCGCCCTTGCCCGCCGCGGCGGCCGGTGCAGGGCGAATCGCAGCGACTTCAGTCGCGTATCCGCGGCCCGCTCGCGGCCGTAGGCGGAGCTCGGGGCGTCGAGCTGCAAGGTGTCCTCGCGCTCCGCGATCCAGGGGGAGCGCAGGGCCGGCAGCCCGCGACGGATGTCGATCCGCGCGGCCGGATCGGTATACGGCCCGGAGGTGTCGTACACCGACAGTGGCGGATTGATCTCGTCGCCCGTGCGCGCCTGGGCAATCTCCCGCATCGGCACCCGGATGTCGGCTCGGCTGCCGACGACGTAGACCTTGCGCGAACCGGGCAGCGCCTTCACGGCCTGCGGATCGACGTGCAGACCCGTAGCGGGCGCATCGTTGGAGGTCTGGTCAGGAAAGGTCTTCATCTCGTCGCATCCTCCCTGTCGGTGAGGCCACCTGGCGGAGGACGGGAACACGCGCAACTGCGCTGAGGTGTTCCAGCTTCCCTACGCCGGCACTATCCGGATCAGGTTCGAAGGGTCAGTCTCAGCGGCGCGGTCATCGGTACGCGAGCGCGTCGCACCCCTAGCTGTCGCAGGTCGCGGCCTGGCCGTAGAATCATCGGTTTGCCAGCTTCGAACGCCCCCGTCCAGGCAACACGGCGGTGTGGGAAGACCGGCCATGACCGCGGACTTTCATTGTATAGTGTTACGCTTGGCAGAGGTAGGCCGCAGACGGGGTGCGGGGAGGATGTTTGGATGTCGGTGGAGCTGAATTTCGAGCAGGCGCGTTACAACATGATCGAGCAGCAGATCCGCCCCTGGGAGGTGCTGGACCAGCGTGTGCTCGACGCGGTGGCGGCCACGCGCCGCGAGGATTTCGTGCCGGCCGAATTCCGCCGCCTCGCCTTCGCGGACACCCAGGTCCCGATCGGACACGGGGAGGTGATGATGGCGCCAAAGGTCGAGGCGCGCATGCTGCAGTCGCTGCAGCTGCAGCCCGGCGATACGGCGCTGGAGATCGGCACCGGCAGCGGTTACGTGACCGCGCTGCTCGCCCGCCTGGCCCGCTGGGTGACGAGCGTGGAGCTGTACGCGGACCTCAGCGCGGCGGCGCAGACCCGCCTGCGCGCCGCGGGCATCGCCAACGTCACGCTCGCGGTCGGGGACGCCCTGCATGGCTGGCGTGCACCGACCCAGTACGACGCGGTAGCCGTGACCGGTTCCGTTCCGGTCATGAACGCCGCGCTCAAGGACTATGTCAAGATCGGCGGGCGGCTGTTCGTCGTCGTGGGCGAGGCGCCGGTGATGGAGGCCCAGCTGCTTACTCGCACGGGGCCGGAGTCCTGGGCCAGCGAATCGCTTTTCGAAACCGTGCTGCCGCCCCTGGTCGGCGCCGTGAAGCCGCGCAAGTTTGCCTTCTGAATGCAACAGGTCAATGCTAGCGACTTGAGCCGTCTGCTCGCGAGCCCCGAATCCGGAAAACTCCAGCTCCTCGACGTGCGCGAGGAATGGGAGTTCTCGATCTGCCAGATCGAGGGTTCACGCAACGTTCCGATGGCGCAGATACCGGCGGCGGTGCAGGGCCTCGATCCGAGGTTGCCAACGGTCGTCATCTGTCACCACGGCATGCGCAGCGCGCAGGTCGCCGATTATCTGGAACGGTGCGGATTCGACAAGGTCATCAACCTGGATGGCGGCATCGACGCGTGGGCACGCGAGGTCGATCCCAACATGCCTGTCTACTAGCGCGGTCGGAGTTTCGAACCATCATGAACAAGAAACTGCTTTGCCTGCTCGTCTCGGCGATTCTCAGCGGCCAGGTCATGGCCGCCGAGGACCTGATGCAGGTCTATCAGCTCTCCGAGCAGCAGGACCCGGTGCTGAAGGGGAGCGAGGCCAGCTACGCGGCGGTCAAGGAGCTGCGGCCGCAGGCGCGTGCGCGGCTGATGCTGCCGGTGATCGGGGCCACGGGCGAGACGTTCTACAACAACGAGGAGGTCTCGGTGGACAACGGCTCGGTATTCGGGCTGGGCGGGGATTCGGAGTACAACACGCGCGGCTACGCGATCAACCTGACGCAGCCGGTATATCACTATGACCGCTACATGCAGCTGAAGCAGGCCGACGCGCGGATAAGGCAGGCACAGCTGGAGCTGGACGCCACGCGCCAGGAGCTGATGGTGCGGGTGGCGGAGAGGTACTTCACGGTGCTGGCGGCGATCGACAACGTGACGTTCGCGCGAGCGGAGAAGGAGGCGTTGGGGAGGCAGCTGGACCAGACCCAGCAGCGCTTCGACGTGGGCCTGATTGCCATCACCGACGTGCAGGAGGCCAAGGCGGGCTACGATCGGGCAGTGGCCGACGAGATTGCGGCGGTAAAGCTGCTGGACGACGCGCGCGAGGCGCTGCGGGAGCTGACCAACGAGTACCCGGGAGAGCTGGCGGCGCTGGGCGAGCAGATGCCGCTGGTGGCGCCGGAGCCCGCGGATGCGCAGCAGTGGGTGGACACGGCGGTGAAGCAGAACCTGCGGATTGCCGCGGCGGATGCGGCCACGCAGGTGGCCGCCCAGGAGATCAGGGTGCAGTACGCCGGGCACCTGCCGACGCTGGACATCGTGGGCTCCCACGGCACGGACGTCAGCGGCGGGGGGCGCTTCGGGGGGACCACCACGGATCTCTCCGCGATCGGGCTGGCGCTGAACGTGCCGATCTACGAGGGCGGGCAGGTGCAGTCGCGCACGCGCCAGGCGACCTACCGGCACGAGGAGTCCCTGCAGGTGCTGGAGGAGCAGCGCCGCGCGGTGGTGCGCAGCGCCAAGGACTCCTACGAGGGGGTGATCTCCGGGATTGCGCGGGTGCAGGCGCTGCAGCAGGCGGTGGTGTCCTCGCAGACGGCGCTGGAGGCCACGCAGGCCGGCTACGAGGTGGGCACGCGCACGGCGGTGGACGTGGTGGCGCAGGAGCGCAACCTGTACGCGGCCAAGCGCGACTTTGCGGCCGCCCGGTACAACTATGTCCTGGACACGCTGCGGCTGAAGCAGGCCGCCGGCACGCTCGCCCCCGCCGACCTCAACGAGGTCAACAGCTGGCTGGTGCGCTGAAGGCGGGCATGCGCAGGGATCCAAGCGTCAATGCGCTCGCGCTGGCCTGCCACCAGGCGACCAGCCAGCTCGTCGTCATCGACATCCAGGAGAGGCTCGGCGCGGCCATGCCCGAGAAGGTGCTCGCGCGCGTCATACGCAACGTGACGCTGCTGATGACGGCGGCGCATCGGCTCGGCATCCCCGTCACGGTCTCCGAGCAATATCCGAAAGGTCTCGGCCCGACCGATGCGCGCATCGCCGCCGCGATCCCGCCCGCGGCGCGCCGTATCGAGAAGACCTGCTTCTCGTGCGCGGACGCCGAGGGTTTTGCCCCCGTGATCGACGATGCCGGGCGACGACAGGTGATCCTCGCCGGCATGGAGTCCCACGTCTGCGTGCTGCAGACCGCCATGGACCTGCTCGCCGCCGGCTTCCATCCTTTCGTCGTGGAAGACGCGGTGTGCTCGCGCAAGCTGGAGAATTACGAGAACGCGCTGCAGCGGCTGCAAGCGGCCGGCGCGGTGATCGCGACGGCCGAATCGGTGGTCTTCGAATGGCTCCGGGACGCCCGCCACGAGCACTTCAAGGCGCTGTCGGCGATGGTGCGCTGACCGGGGGGTCTCTGCAAAAGACCGAGATTCCTGCGGTGCACGGATGCGCCGCCATCTTCGATGGCCGCAGGCCTTTGAAAATGTAGGTCGGCAAGAATCACGCTTCTTGGCGACCGTGCTCCCAGAAGTGCAGGATGGACCGGTTCCGGGCTTCCTTAACCGGGCCTTCCGTCCGCCAGGATCCCGTCCAGCCACGCGAGCAGCCTCTCCGCCGTACCCGTGCGCCGGTCGACGACCGACCGCGCCGCCTCGCCGCGGCGACGGCGGGTCGCCGGATCCCGCAGCAGCGCGACGATCTCCGCGGCCAGCGTCGAGGAGTCCTCGACGACGGACAAGGCGCCGGCCGCGCGCAGGCGCCCGCCGATCTCGGCGAAGTTGAAATGGTTCGGCCCGCTCACGATCGGCCGCGACACCGCAGCCGGCTCGAGCAGGTTGTGTCCGCCGACCGCGACCAGGCTGCCGCCGACGAAGGCCGCGTCGGCCGCCCCGTAAAACGGGATCAGCTCCCCCAGCGTATCGATCAGATAGACCTGCGTGCCCGCCTCGCAGACCTCCCCGGCCGAACGCCGCCTGCAGGGGAAACCACGCCGCTCGATGAGCTCGGCGACCTGCGCGGCGCGCACCGGGTGACGGGGCGCCAGCAGCAGAAGCGCCGAGGGCAGCTCGTCGCGCACGCGCGCATGCGCCGCCAGCACCTGTTCTTCCTCGCCCTCGTGAGTGCTGGCCGCGATCCATATCGGACGGCCAGGGCCGCAGTCGCGGCGACAGGCGTCGACGCGCGCCGGCAGGTCTTCGGGAAGTCTGACATCGAACTTCAGGCTGCCGGTCACGCGCGTGCGCCCCGGCGGCATGCCGAGGGTCCGGAACCTCTCCGCATCGGCCTCGGCCTGCGCCGCGACGCCGGTCAGATCGCGCAACATGGCCGCCACCAGCGGACGCAGTCGCAGGTATCGGCGCAGGGAACGTTCCGAGAGCCGGGCGTTGACCAGCACCGCGGGGATGCGCCGGCGCGCGCACGCGCGCAGCAGGTTCGGCCACAGCTCCGTCTCCATGAGCAGCAGCAGCGCCGGCCGCGTGCGCCGCAGGAAACGGGCGACGGCATCGGGAGTGTCGTAAGGGAACCACGCATGCGCCACCTCCTCGCCGTACAGCCGCCGCGCATGTTCCGCGCCGGTGGCGGTCGTCGTCGTCACCAGCAACCGGTGGCCGGGCAGCCGTCCGCGCAGGCCCGCAACCAGCGGCATGCTCGCCTGCACCTCGCCCACCGACACGGCGTGCAGCCAGATGAGCGGCGCGGCGTCCGCACGCACCGGGGCCAGCCCCAAGCGCTCGCCGATGCGCAGGCGATAGCCGGGCTGCCCGCGCCCCTGCCACCAGAGCCGGAGGAGGAGGAACGGAAGGGCGAGGTAGATCGCGATCGTGTAGATGCAGCGGAGCGCGGCCGCGAACACGGGCGGCCGTGTCCTAACGCGCCGACGGCGGTTGCCGCTGCAACCAGTCGAGATAGGCCGGCACTCCCTCCTCCACTGGGCGGAACCGTCCCTGGTAACCGGCGGCGCGCAGCTGGGTGAGGTCGGCCTGCGTGTAGCTCTGGTAGCGGCCGACCAGATGCGGCGGGAACGGCACGTACTGGATATGACCCTTGTCGTGCCAGGTGACGACCGCCCGAGCGACGTCGTTGAAGGTCTGGCTGCGACCGGTGCCGACGTTGAAGATGCCCGAATACGGCGAGTGCAGGCCGAACCACAGCGTCACGTCCACCGCGTCCTCCACGTGGATGAAATCGCGGCGCTGCTCGCCGTCGCCGTAGCCGTCGCTGCCCTCGAAGAGCCTCACGGTGCGATCGGCCAGGACCTGCTTGTGGAAATGCCAGGCCACGCTCGCCATCGATTCCTTGTGCGACTCGCGCGGACCGTAGACGTTGAAATAGCGCATCCCCGCGACCAGGGAACCTGCGGATGGCAGGTGACGACGCACGTACTGGTCGAAGAGGAACTTCGAATAGCCGTAGGCGTTTAATGGCGACTCGTTGCGGCGATCCTCGACGAAGGTCTGGCCGGCGCCGTAGACGGCGGCGCTGGAGGCGTACACGAAGCGTATCCCGCGATCCAGGCAGTAGTGCAGCAGCGCCTTGGAGTAGGCATAGTTGTTCTGCATGAGGTAGCGGCCGTCCCACTCCGTGGTCGCCGAGCAGGCCCCGAGGTGGAAGATCACGTCGATGGCGCGGGCCTGCCCGGTGGCCTGCTCCAGCATGCGCAGGAATTCGTCCTTGTCGAAGTAGTCCAGGTACTCGCAGTCCACGAGGTTGCGGAACTTCACGCCGTTCTTGAGGTTGTCGACGACGAGGATGTCGGTGCGTCCCCGCTCGTTGAGCGCATGCACGAGGTTGGATCCGATGAAGCCGGCGCCGCCGGTGACGATGATCATCCCTCGATCGCCTGCGCCGCGCGCGCTGCCTCGATGATGCGGGTGGTCGAATGCCCCGGGATGAAATCGACGATGACCACCTCGCCGCCGTGCGCCCGCACGCAGTCGCCGCCGGCGATCTGCTCGGGACGATAGTCGCCACCCTTCACGAGAACGTCCGGGCGGACCTCGCAGATGAGCCGCTCGGGCGTGTCCTCGGTGAACGGGACGACCCAGTCCACGGCGGACAGCGCCGCAAGCACCTCCATGCGATGATCGAGCGCGTTGACGGGCCGGTCCGGGCCCTTCAGCCGACGCACGGACTCGTCGTCGTTGACCGCCACGATCAGACGATCGCCCTGCCGGCGCGCCTCGCTGAGATAGCGGACGTGACCTGCGTGCAGGATGTCGAAGCAGCCGTTGGTCATCACGATGCGCTCGCCGCGGGAGCGGGCCGCAGCAACGCCGCGCAGGAGCTGCGCCTCGCCGACCACGCCGAATCCGGCCATCGGCAGCGATTCGTCGGCGGCGTGCTCGAGCTCCTCCGGTGTCACCGAGGCGGCGCCGAGCTTGCCGACCACGATGCCGGCCGCCGTGTTCGCGAGCCGCGTGGCATGCACCAGGTCGTACCCGGCCGACATGGCCGCGGCCAGGACGCCGCACACGGTGTCGCCGGCGCCGGTGACGTCGAAGACGTCGCGGGCGCGCGCCGGCATCGCCACCGCCGCGCCGTCGCGGGGGACGAGCAGCACGCCGTGCTCGCCGCGAGTCACCAGCACCGCGCCGAGATCGTGCCGCCGGCAGAGTTCGCGGCCACGCTGCTCGATGTCGGCCTCCCCCTCGCACCGCCCCACCACGGCCTCGAACTCCTTCATGTTGGGGGTGATCACGGTGGCTCCCGCATAGCGGGAAAAATCGGCGGACTTGGGATCGACCACGACGCGCTTGCCCGCCTCCGCCGCCAGACTGATGAGGCTGCGCGCATCCTGCAGCACGCCCTTGGCATAGTCGGAGAGCACCACGACATCGGCCTCCGCCAGCGCGGCCGCGTAGGCGCGCGACAGCGCGCCGAGATCCAGCCTCGGGCGCGCATCCTCGAAGTCCAGCCGTATGAGCTGCTGATGCTGGCTCAGGACCCGCAGCTTCACGATCGTCTGCAGGCCGGGCTGCGCCAGCAGGTGACAGAGGATGCCGCGACCCGCGAGATTTGCGCGCAGGGTCTCCCCGTCCTTGTCCACTCCGACCGCGCCCACGACAGCGACGGTGGCGCCGAGGCTGCGTATGTTCAGGGCGACGTTGGCCGCCCCGCCCGGGCGTTCGTCGTTGTCCGTGACGTGCACGACGGGCACGGGCGCCTCCGGCGAGATGCGCTGCGTACTGCCGTGCCAGTAGCGGTCTAGAATGACGTCCCCGGCGACGAGTACGCGCGCCGAGGCCAAGGCCTGCTTGAGCGATTTCATGAACGACGTTTGCGCCTGCGGATCCCCGGAAACTTCTGTTCTGATTGGAAATCTTACCACATCACGACCATGAGCCCGGCGATGAGAAAGCTGCTGTCCCTGAGCGTGGCCGCCTGCGCCGTCCTCGCCGCGCCCGCCGGTATCGCCGCGGCATTCCCGGAGCAGTTCGCCGCTGATTACACCGTCTCGCTGAACGGCCAGGAGATGGGCGTCATGGCGCGCAGCGTGAGCAGGCAGGGACCGGAGGATTACCTGTTCCGCTCGGAACTGAAGGCCACGCACGGCCTCTATGCGCTGCTGCGCGTGAAGGTCGTGGAGAGCAGCCGCTGGCGACTCTCCGGCGAGGAGGTTCGGGCCATCGAATATCACTCCACGCAGACCGGGCCAAAGCGGCGCGAGTCGAGGGCGCGCTTCGACTGGGAGCGCATGCTCGTGCATGTCACGCACAAAGAGCGGAGCACGGAGCTGAAGGCCAGCGCCGGGATGCTGGACAAGCTACTCTACCAGCTGGTCCTGATGCGCGATCTGCAATCGGGCCGATCGCCCATCCACTACACCGTGGTGGACGGCAACAAGATCCGCAGCTACCCCGTGGAGATCATGGGCGAGGAGCAGATCGAGACGCCGCTCGGCCTCCTGAAGACCGTGAAGGTTCGCTACCAGAAACCCGGCAGCGGGCGCAGCACAACGCTGTGGTGCGCGCCGAGCCTGAGCTACCTGCCGGTGAAGCTCGACCACCGTGAGAAGGACGGCGAGCGCACCTCTGCCCTGATCCGGTCGGTGAGCGGGCTGTAGCGCCGGCGACGGCCAGTTTCGCGCGCTTCCACCGCGGGCGAGCGGTCTCAGGAGGCGCCACCCCCCGATTCGAAGAACTTGATGAGCTGTTCGGCGGGGATGTAGCCGCCGAGCTCCTCTCCGGACTCCAGCAGCGTGGTGGGGGTGCCGGAGACCTGCATCGAGTTGCCGAGCTCCCACTCCTCCTTGACCGGGTTCTCGCAGCTGGCGGCCGCCAGCGGCCGTCCGAGCTTGGCCTCGGTCAGCGCCTGCTTTCGATCGGCGGAGCACCACACGGACACTAGCGTGTTGTACGTCTCGGAGGGAACGCCGGCGCGCGGGTAGGCGAGGTAGCGCACAGCGATACCGGCCTGGTTGAGCTTCGCGACCTCCCCGTGCATCTTGCGGCAGTAGGCGCAATCGGTGTCGGTGAAGACGTAGACGACGTGCTTGGTCTCACCCTCGGGCGCGAATTCGATGAGCTTGTTGGCGTCGCTCAGCGATTTCAGCGCGGCGGCGCGGGCCTGCATCGCCGGTTTGGCCGTGAGATTCTTCTGCTCCTTGATGTCCATGAGCGTCCCGTCGAACACGTAGCGCGCATCGGCACTCACGTAGATGAGCTTCGCCCCCATCAATACCTCGTACCACCCCGGGACCGGCGCGGGTCGGATCTCGTTGACCTTCAGCCCGGGCACGACCTTGGCGAGCCGCTCCGTGATGCTGGCCTTGACCTGGGCTTCGTCCTCGGCGACGGCGGCGATCGTCCACGCGGAGGCGACCAGCAGGACGATGGGGGTCAGGTACTTGCGCATGCGTTGAACTCCTGCCGCCTGCGACGGCAATGATCTGGATTGATGGGGGCGGATGATGATCCTATCAGACCGTGCCCGCCGCTGGGCGTTCCCGCGAACGCGGGCCGGGTTCGACGCCCAGGCTCTGGACAAGGCTCGCAGTTGGCCCGCACACTTCCCGGGATACCACAGGTGGAGGACACGCCATGGCGGCCACGACCCCCGCCCCGCAGCCGGAGGGCGTGCTCACGCTCGATGCCGTGCTGCGCCTGCTGCTGGCCGATCAGATCATCGCGCCGACGCATGTCGAGCAGCTCAGGGCGTCGGCGCGCGGAGGACGCGAGGACAGGCATCCGTTCCTGCGCATCGCGGAGATGGGCTGGCAGAGCCAGACCAAGCCCGGCTATCCCCTCACCGTGGAGCGCCTGGCGCGTTGGCTCGCGGGCAAGGTCGGCCTGCCCTACCTGCGCATCGATCCGCTGAAGATCGACGTGCGCGCCGTCACCCGCCTGGTCTCGCAGGCCTACGCCTCCCGCTTCCGCTTCCTGCCGATCGCGGTGGACGATCAGACCGTGACGGTGGCCACCGCCGAGCCCTTCCTGCGGGAATGGGAGCGCGAGATGGCCCGCGTCCTGAAGCGCCGCGTAAAGCGGGTCATCACCAGCCCGCAGGACGTGGAGCGCTATCTCGCCGAATTCTACGGCGTGAGCCATTCAATGGCCGGTGCGGCGAAGAGCGCGGAGAAACCGGCGTCGGGCGTGGGCAATTTCGAGCAGCTCACCGAGCTGGGCAAGGTCGGGGAGCCCGACGCCAACGACAAGCACATCGTTCACCTGGTCGACTGGCTGCTGCAGTTCGCCTTCGAGCAGCGCGCCAGCGACATCCACGTGGAGCCCCGGCGCGAGTTCACGCGCGTGCGCTTCCGCATCGACGGCGTGCTGCACCAGGTGCACGAGATCCCCGCCAACGTCGCCAGCGCGATCACCAGCAGGCTGAAATCCCTGGGCCGCATGGACGTCTCCGACCGGCGCCGGCCGCAGGACGGCCGCATCAAGACCAAGACGCCCGCGGGCAAGGAGATCGAGCTGCGACTGTCCACCATGCCCACGGCCTTCGGCGAGAAGCTGGTGCTGCGCATCTTCGACCCGGCCGTGCTGAGCCGCAGCTTCGAGGAGCTCGGCTTCAGCAGTCAGGATCTCGCCGCGTGGAAGTACATGACCGGCCATCCGCACGGATTCATCCTCGTGACCGGACCGACCGGCTCCGGCAAGACCACGACCCTGTATTCGGCGCTCAAGCAGCTCGCCAAGCCGGAGATCAACGTCTGCACCATCGAAGACCCCATCGAGATGGTCGAGCCGGCCTTCAACCAGATGCAGGTTCAGCCCAGCATCGATGTCGACTTCGCGAGCGGCGTGCGCACGCTGCTGCGGCAGGACCCCGACATCATCATGATCGGCGAGGTCCGGGACCGCGAGACCGCCACGACCGCCATCCAGGCCGCGCTCACCGGCCATCTCGTGCTCTCGACTCTGCACACCAACGACGCCCCGTCGGCCATCACGCGCCTGGTCGACATCGGGGTGCAGCCGTTCCTGATCGGTGCCACCCTGCTGGGCGTTGTCGCGCAGAGGCTGGTCCGCACGCTCTGCCCGCACTGCAAGCAGCCCGCGCCGCTGGACGTGAAGGCCTGGCAGGGCCTGGTCGGTGCGAACGCCATCCCGCACCCCAAGATCGGCTACCGGGCGGTCGGGTGCGAGGAGTGCCGCCAGACCGGCTACCTGGGGCGCACCGGACTCTACGAGATGCTGACCATGCGCAAAGAGCTCAACACGCTGCTGCAGGAAGACAATGTCAACGCCGGCCGCCTGCGCGAGGCGGCGTTGCAGCTCGGCATGCGCAGCCTGCGGGTGAGCGGCGCGGACAAGGTTTCCTCGGGACTGACGACCATCGAGGAGGTGCTGTCCGTCCTTCCGGCTAGCTGAGCGCCGCGGCCGCGACGCACCCCACCGTCAGCCGCGCGGGTGGTGGCGCGCGTGCAGTTCCTTGAGCCGCGCGCGGGCGACGTGGGTGTAGATCTGCGTGGTCGAGACGTTGCTGTGACCGAGCAGCATCTGCACGACGCGCAGGTCCGCGCCGTGATTCAGCAGGTGCGTGGCGAAGGCGTGCCGCAGCGTATGCGGCGACAGGGTATCGTCGATGCCGGCCGTGCGCGCGTATCGCTTGATGAGATGCCAGAACATCTGCCGCGTCATGGGCGCGCCGTGGCGGGTGAGAAACAGGAACGGCGAGGAGGCGCTGCCGAGCAGCGCGGGGCGCGCCGACCTGACGTAGCGCTGCAGCCATTGCATCGCCTCCTCTCCCATGGGCACCAGCCGCTCCTTCTCGCCCTTGCCGGTCACGCGCAACGCGCCCTGGCGGAGGTTCACCTGCACCCCCAGCAGCCGCACCAGCTCCGATACCCGCAGGCCGGTGGCGTACATGAGTTCGAGCATCGCCCGGTCGCGCAGGCCGAGCGCCTGGTTGGTATCCGGGGCGTTCAGCAGCTGCTCGACGCTCGCCTCGGAGATCGCCTTGGGCAGAGATCGCCCGAGCCGCGGGGCGGGCACTGCGGTGCTCGGGTCGTGCCCGAGGATGCGTTCCCGCACGAGATACTGGTAGAAACGTCGCAGGGTCGAGAGCCGGCGCGCGGTGCTGCGCGCCGAGGCGTGGGGATGGCTGGCGAGGAACTCCAGGATATGCGCGGACCCGGCGCCGGTGACCGTCACCGCTCGTGCCGCGAGCCAGCGGCAGAAGGCGGCGAGATCGCCGCGGTACGCCGACAGCGTCAGATCGCTCAATCCGCGCTCCACCCAGATCGCATCCAGGAATCGCTCGACCAGGTTATCCGGGTCTGCCCTGGCGGCTTCTCTGGGTGAGGGAGCTGCGGGGTCCACGCGATCGGCGGCGGGGTCTAGAAACACAAACGGGGCATGCCGTGCCGGCATCCCCCGTCATGGGTGCATCGAAGTGCTGACACCGGTAGCGGTACCGGCGCAACGCCGACCGTGTTACTCGGACTTGTCCTTGCTCTCGATGCGTTCCTTGATGCGCGCCGCCTTGCCGCGCAGATCGCGCATGTAGTAAAGCTTGGCCTGGCGCACGTGGCCGCGGCGCTTGACGCTGATCTCGCTGACCGTCGGGCTGTAGGTGCGGAACACGCGCTCAACGCCCTCCCCGTGGGAGATCTTGCGAACGGTGAAGGAGGAGTTCAGCCCGCGGTTGCGCTTGCCGATCACCACGCCCTCGAAGGCCTGCAGGCGCTCACGGTCGCCTTCCTTCACCTTCACCTGCACGACGACCACGTCGCCGGGCCGAAACTCCGGCACTTCGCGGTTCATCTGCTCTTTCTCGATCTGATCGATCACCTTGCTCATGGCATCTTCCTCTCAACTCAGTCGTCACTGCCAAACCCTTGCCCCGGCCGGCTCGCGATTGGAGCCCGTCGCCGGCTCGCTTCACCGCAACCGCCGACCACGCCACACCTCGCTGGCGTCGCGGCATCCGCGGCGCTTCGTTCCGATGCGAACTCTTCCAGCAGCTGCCGGTCGCTCCGCGCAAGCGGCATGTCCGCCAGCAGATCGGGACGCCGCAGCCAGGTCGTGCCCAGCGCCTGCTTGCGCCGCCAGCGTGCGATGGCCGCGTGGTTGCCGGAGAGCAGGACCTCCGGTACCCGCCGACCGTCGATCGCCTCCGGGCGCGTATAGTGCTCGCAATCGAGCAGTCCGTCGACGAAGGAATCCTGCCGCGCGGAGTCCTCGTCGCCCAACGCCCCGGGGATCAGCCGCACCAGGGCGTCGATCAGCACCATCGCGGGCAGCTCGCCGCCGCTCAGGACGTAGTCGCCGATGGACAGCTCCTCGTCAATCTCGGTGTCCACGACGCGCTCATCGATGCCTTCGTAACGGCCGGCGACCAGCACCGTGTCTCCGAGGCCGGCGATGCGCTCCACGCCCGCCTGATCGAGCCGGCGTCCCCTCGGCGACAGGCAGATCACCGCGCAGGGTTGCAGCGCCGCGCGTGCCGCGCGTATCGCACCGCGCAGCGGCTCCACCATCATCACCATCCCCGGGCCGCCGCCGTAAGGCCGGTCGTCGACACTGCGATGGCGATCCGTCGCGTAATCGCGCGGATTCCAGGTCAGAACCTCTACCAGTCCGTTGGCCACCGCCCTTCCCGAGACGCCGAACTCCGTCAGCGCCCGCAACATCTCGGGGAACAGGGTCACTACGCCTATGCGCCGCATGCCGCCCCCTGAGAGTGCCTCGGTGCGACTCAGTAATCCTCGCCCCAGTCCACCTCGATCACGCCGGCGCGCTCATCAATCCTGAGCACATGGACGCCGAACACCAGCGGGATCAGGTGCTCGTGCGCGCCGCGCACCACCAGCACGTCGTGGGCGCCGGTCTCGAAGATCCGCTGCACGGTGCCGAGCCTGACGCCCTCGCGGTTCACCACCGAAAGGCCGACGAGGTCGGTGTGGTAATACTCCCCGGTCCCGAGCGCCGGCAGTTGCGAGCGCCTCACCGCGATGGCCGCCCCGACCAGGGTTCGCGCCAGGTCGCGATCTCCTATTCCCGCCAATCTCGCGACCAGCCCCTTGCCGTGCTGCCTGCCCTCGGCCAACTCATAACTCCGCCAGGAACCGGCCTGCTGCAGATACCACGGCGAGTACTTCAATATGTTCTCGATCGGCCGGGTGTGGGAGTAGACCCGCACCCAGCCCTGCACCCCGAACAGCCCACTGACCTTGCCCAGGATGACATGACGCTCCTCTGCCGCCGCCGGCGGCGGAACCTCAGGCGGCGTGACGGGCAATCAGGTCAGCCACCCGTTCGGAGGCCTTGGCGCCCTTGGAGACCCAGTATTCCACGCGCGCCTTGTCAATCTGGAACTTCGGCTCGTTGCTCGCCGCCATGGGGTTGAAGAAGCCGATCCGCTCGAGCTTCTGGCCGTCGCGCTTGCAGCGGCTGTCGGTCACGACGATGTAATAGTAAGGACGCTTCTTGGCGCCACCGCGCGATAAACGTATGGTTACCATGCGACTTAAGTTCCTGTCAGAATGGGATTCGTCAGGCAGCGGGCGGCGTTCGCCGACGCCGCGAAAGGCGCGTATTGTACGGATAAGCTCCGAAAATGAAAAGGATAAATGACGCCCATCGGCCCTGATCGGCTGGCCGCCGAAAAGGCGGCCCTGCGGGCGAGGTTGAAGGCCGCCCGCGACGCCCTCTCCGAGGCCGACCGGCAGCGGTACTCCGCAGTCATATGTCAGCGGCTGACGGCCCTGCAGGCCATGCGATCCGCCGCCCGCGTGTTCGTGTTCATCTCCAGCGGCAGCGAGGTCCACACCCATGACCTCCTCAGGCAGCTGCTGGCCGAGGGACGCGAGGTCGCGGTCCCGAAGATCCTGGGCAGGACCGAGATGATCGCCTGCAGGCTGCGCGGGTGGGAGGGGCTGCGCCCGGCGCAGCTCGGTATCCTGAGCCCCGTCGCCACCGAGGCGGTCGACGAGGAATTCGACCTGGTGGTAACCCCGGGCCTGGGGTTCACCGAGGCCGGCCATCGCATCGGCTTCGGCGCGGGCTATTACGATCGCTGGTTCGCCGGCCACCGCTGCCGGGCGAAGATCGCCCTGGCCTTCGAGACGCAAATCGTCGCCTCGGTGCCCACGGACGAAAACGACGTTCCCGTCGACGCCATTGTCACGGAGCGCAGGGTGATCCAGATACGCGCCGGCGTGTGCTGACGGCGGGGAAGCGCCGCCGAGAGGCCGGCGAGGCCGGCGACAGCGCCGCCCCATCGCCGACGACACTAATGGAGGAGAGCGCGTGCTGCGGGCCGTACTGAAGCGACTGTTCAGCCTGCTGTTCGGCGTCCGCGTCGTCGGGGATACGGCCCCGATGACGCACGGCAAGGTGCTGGTGGTCGCCAATCACCTCTCCCTCCTCGACGGCGTCCTGCTCGGCCTGTTCCTGCCCGTACGCCCCACCTTCGTGGTGCATACGACGGTGCTGAAGCAGCCGTTGTTCCGGATGGTGCTCTCGCAGGTCCCGCACCTGGCGGTCGACCCCACCAGCCCGATGGCCATGAAGAGGGTCATCGCGCTGCTCGAATCCGGTGAGCCCGTCGCCATCTTCCCGGAGGGACGCATCACCGTCACCGGCGGCATCATGAAGGTTTACGACGGCCCCGCCTTCGTCGCCGCCAGGACCGGCGCCACCATCCTGCCGGTGCGACTGGACGGTCCGGAACGGTCGTACTTCAGCCGTCTTTCCGGGCAGTTCCGCCGCCAACTGTTTCCGCGCATTACCATCAACCTGCTGCCGACCACCACCATCGCGATGCCGGAGGCGCCGACGGCCAAGCAGCGTCGGCGCAAGGCCGGCGAGGCGATGCGCCGGCTCATGCAGGAGATGGTGTTCTCCTCGCGGCCGTCGCAGACGCTGTTCACCGCCTTCCTCGACGCCATGGCGATCAACGGCCGGAGCGCGCGCCTGCTCGAGGACGTGAATCAGGAGGAGCAGTCGTATCGCGAATTGCTGAAGCGGAGTCTCGCCATCGGGCGGCTGGTCGCCAGATTCACCGAGGAGGGCGAGAACGTCGGCCTGCTCCTGCCCAACGTCAGCGCCACCGTGTGCACGATCCTCGGCATGAGCGCGATGCGGCGCGTGCCGGCGATGCTGAACTACACCGCCGGCACCGCCGGCATGCAATACGCCTGCGAGGCGGCCGGCGTGCGCACCATCGTCACCTCGCGGCGGTTCGTGGAGACCGCCAGGCTGGCAGCGGCCGTGCAGGCGATCCGGAACGTGCAGGTGGTGTACCTGGAGGACCTGCAGCCGCGATTCACCCTGGCGGACCGGCTCTGGCTCGTTCTCTACGCGCTGCCGATGCCGCGCGCGGCCATGCGGCGGACATTGCCGCAAGACCCGGCGGTCGTGCTGTTCACCTCCGGCTCCGAGGGCAAGCCCAAGGGAGTGGTGCTGAGCCACGACGCCCTGCTCGCCAACGTGGCGCAGGTCCGCGCGGTGGTGGATTTCTCGCCGGCCGACAAATTCCTCGTCGCCCTGCCGCTGTTTCACGCCTTCGGCCTGACCTGCGGCGCCATCATGCCGCTGGTCACCGGCAGCAGGCTGTTTCTTTATCCCTCGCCGCTGCACTACCGCATCATCCCCGAGGTCATCTACGATCGCGGCTGCACGGTGCTGTTCGGCACCAGCACCTTCCTCGGCGCCTACGCCAAGTTCGCCCACCCCTACGATTTCTATCGGCTGCGCTACGTGGTCTCCGGGGCCGAGAAACTGACCGACGAGGTCCGCAAGGCGTGGTAAGAGAAGTTCGGGATACGAATCATGGAGGGCTATGGCGCCACCGAATGCGCGCCAGTGATCGCCGTGAACACCCCGATGGCCTATCGCACGGGTACCGTCGGCACGCTGCTGCCGGGCGTGGCACACCGCCTGCAGCCGGTCGAGGGCATCGGCGAAGGCGGCGTGCTGCACGTACGCGGACCGAACGTCATGCTCGGCTACTATCTGCACGAGCGGCCCGGGGTGCTGCAACCGCCGGCCTCCGACATCGGCGCGGGCTGGCACTGTACCGGCGACATCGTCGCGATCGACCAGGATGGCTTCCTCCGCATCCGGGGCCGGGTGAAGCGGTTCGCCAAGATCGCCGGGGAAATGGTGTCGCTGGAGGCGGTCGAGAAGATCGCGCAGTCCGCCTCGCCCGGGGCGCACCACGCCACGGTATCGGTCGCCGATCCGAGACGCGGCGATTCACTGGTCCTGTTCACCACGGACTCGGTCCTGGACCGGGAGGCGATCCTGCAGGCAGCCCGCAGACTCGGAGCGCCTGAGCTGGCCGTGCCGCGGCGCATCGAATACCTCAGAGAGCTGCCGCTGCTCGGCACCGGCAAGACCGATTACGCCCATCTCAGGCGACTCGCCGAGACTGCCGGCTGAGCGACCCGCCCGCGGCGCCCGCCGAGTCGATTTACTTTGTCATGTTAATCATCTAACTTATTGAAGATATTCCTTTCTGACTACGCGAATTCGTGTAGTCACGAGCGGGCTGCTGCGAGAGGTGTGCATGGCATGTTGGCGGGGATGGACGTGCGGCGCGGCGCTCCTGGCGACGGGGGCGTGCGGCTGCACAGCGCTACCGCCGGCGGTTAAGCTCGGCACGCTCGCGCTGACCGGCGCGAGCTACATCGTGACGGGCAAGGGGCCTTCCGACCACGTCATCTCTGCCATCGCCGAGCAGGACTGCGCGTTGTTGCGCGTGGTGAGGGATGCTCCCATCTGCGTCGCGAATGGGCCCGCGGCCCCCGCCGCCCTCGCCCGAAGGGAGCCGGCCCCCACGCCGACCCCAAAGCCACGGCAGCCGGGCAAGGGACAACCGGCGCCTCCGCAGTACTATCTGGTCCTGGGCAGCTTCAGCGCCGAGGGCAATGCCGAGCGCTGGCGTCGATCGCTGACACGGTTCGACACCGCGATTGCCCGCACCGGTCCCGGCCCGGACCATGCGCCCCTCCGATATCGCGTGGTGATGGGGCCGTATCGCGAGAGGGAATCCTTGCAGCGAAGAGAGGAGGTCGCGGATATCCTGCAACAGGAGGTATGGCGGGTGCGGCTGTGCGGCGGCACTCTCAGCGCGCCGCCCTGCAAGGCGCCGACCATGGTCGCCGGCGGCTGATCGCCGCGGCGCACCCTGGCGCGGAAAGGCAGACGGACCCGCGGGCCCGTCTTGCCCCGTTCACCGCCGCAGGGCCGTGGTCAGCCGCCGGCGCCGACGGCCTTGATGCTCAAGCGTATGCGGCCCTGCTTGTCGACCTCCAGCACCTTGACCTTGACCACGTCGCCCTCGCGGAGCTTGTCGCTGACGTTCTCCACCCGCTCCTCGGAGATCTGCGAGATGTGCACGAGGCCGTCCTTGCCGGGCAGGATGTTCACGAACGCACCGAAGTCCATCAGCTTGGCCACGCGGCCCTCGTAGACCATTCCGACCTGCACGTCGGCGGTGATCTGCTCGACGCGGCGCTTGGCCTCGAGACCCGCCGCGGCATCGACGGAGGCGATCTTGACGGTGCCGTCGTCCTCGATGTCGATGGTGGTGCCCGTCTCCTCGGTGATCGCCCTGATCGTCACGCCGCCCTTGCCGATGACGTCGCGAATCTTGTCCGGATGGATCTTGAAGGAGATGATGCGCGGGGCGTGCTCGGACATCTCCTCGCGCGGCTTGCTGATGGTCTTGGCCATCTCGCCCAGGATGTGCATGCGGCCTTCCTTCGCCTGCGCCAGGGCCTGCTCCATGATGGCGGCGGTAATGCCGCTGATCTTGATGTCCATCTGCAGCGCCGTGACGCCGCTCGCGGTGCCGGCTACCTTGAAGTCCATGTCGCCGAGGTGGTCCTCGTCACCCATGATGTCGGAAAGCACCACCCACTTCGGCCCTTCCATGATGAGGCCCATGGCGATGCCGGCGACCGGCGCCTTGATGGGCACGCCCGCGTCCATCAGCGACAGGCTCGCGCCGCACACAGACGCCATGGAGCTGGAACCGTTGGACTCGGTGATCTCGGAGACCACCCGGACCACGTACTGGAACTCGTCCTTCGACGGCATCATGGCCTCCACGCCGCGACGCGCCAGGCGACCGTGACCGATCTCGCGGCGCTTCGGCGACCCGACGCGCCCGACCTCGCCCACCGAGAACGGCGGGAAGTTGTAGTGGAAGAGGAAGCGGTCGCTGCGCTCGCCCTCGATGGCGTCGATGATCTGCGCGTCGCGTTCCGTACCCAGAGAGGTGACGACCAGCGCCTGTGTCTCGCCCCGGGTGAACAGCGCCGAGCCGTGCGTGCGCGGCAGCACTCCCACCCGGCAGGTGATCGGGCGGATCTGGGTCTTGCCGCGGCCATCGATGCGCCGCCCCTCCTCGAGGGCCATCGCGCGCACGATCTTGTACTCCAGGTTCTCGATCGCCGTCCTGACGTGCTCTGGCTTCCACTTCGGCTCCTGCCCGGCCGGCAGCAGGGTGGCGGTGATCTCGCTGCGCAGCTTGGCGAGCGTGTCGCGGCGAAGCAGCTTGTCCACGATCGTGTAGCCCTCCTGGATGCGCGCGGCATAGGCGTCGACCGCGGCCAGCAGCTCGCCGTCGGCGGCCGGAGGCGTCCAGTCCCAGGGCTTCGGGCCGACCGCCTTGGCCAGCTCTCGGATGGCGTTGATGGCGGTCTGCATCTGCTGGTGGCCGAACAGCACCGCCCCCAGCATGACATCCTCGGGCAGCTCCTTGGCCTCCGACTCCACCATCAGCACGGAGGTGTCGGTGCCGGCCACCACCAGGTCGAGCAGCGAGTCTTCCAGGTCCTTGAAGCTCGGGTTGAGCACGTACTGGCCGTCGCGATAGCCGACGCGGGCCGCGCCAATGGGACCGTTGAACGGGATGCCCGAGACCGCGAGCGCCGCCGAGGAGCCCAGCATCGCCGGGATGTCCGGATCGACCTTCGGGTCCAGCGACAGGACGGTGGCGACGATCTGCACCTCGTGGCGGAAGCCCTCCGGGAAGAGCGGGCGCAGCGGCCGGTCGATGAGGCGTGAGGTCAGCGTCTCCTTCTCGCTCGGGCGGCCCTCGCGCTTGAAGAAGCCGCCCGGGATCTTGCCCGCGGCGTAGGTCTTCTCCTGGTAATCGACGGTGAGCGGGAAGAAGTCGCGATCCGATTCGTTCTTGTTGCCGACCACCGTGACCAGCACGACCGTCTCGCCCATGCTGACCATTACCGCGCCGGTGGCCTGGCGGGCGATCTCGCCGGTCTCGAGTGTTACGGTGTGCGCGCCGTATTGAAATGACGTTTTCGTCGGTGCCATGGCAGTCACCAAATCATGAGAGGTGAAAATGAAAAGCCCGCGATGCACGCGGGCGTAATTGCCTTACTTGCGCAGACCCAGCTTGCCGATGAGGCCGCGGTAACCGTCCGGGTTTGAACGCTTCATGTAGTCGAGGAGCTTGCGGCGTTTGTTGATCAGCCGAAGCAGACCCTGGCGGGAGTGCAGGTCGTGGGTATGCGTCTTGAAGTGCTCGGTCAGCTCGTCGATGCGGGCCGACATCAGGGCCACCTGTACTTCGGGGGAGCCGGTGTCGGATGGCTTACGCTGGTTGTCCCTGATGATGGCGCTCTTGCGCTCGGAGGTCATTGCCATGGAATACTCCTGCTACGCTGTCTCTTCTGTCGGTCTGTCGGCTTCAAAGCGGGCGCTATTGTAGCCACGCAAGTGCCGGGTAACAAGGAAAAACTACCGTTCCGAGACGCTCCGGCACACGCCCCGCGGCCGGCCGGTGGAGCGGCCTTCGCTCAACTCCAGTTGACCAGGCGCCGCGGCGCGACGCGGCCGTCGTCGGTTCTCTCGCCGATGCCCATGAAGCGCCCCTCCTCGTCGTACATCCGCAGCAGCCCCGCCGCGGCCCCGGCCGTCCGCACCGCCTGTCCGGTGCGAACGTAATAAGCGGAATCTCTTGAGAATTGCACGGCCGCGAGCTGGGGCAGGGCCAGGTCCATGGCGAGCAGGACTGCATCGAGGGCCCGCGTGCCCCCCCGCGCGCGCCTCTCCAGCTCCTCGAGCGCATGCGCACCCTCGATGCCGAACGGCGCAACACGCGTGCGCCGCAGGGCGCGCAGGTGGGCGACAGTGCCGAGCGCGCTGCCGATATCCTCGGCGAGCGTACGGATGTAGGTTCCCTTGCTGCAGCGGACCCGTATCTCCATCTCGGAGTCGCCGAGCGCGACGCGCTCGATGGCATGGATGGTGACGGTTCGCGCCCTGCGGTCCACGGTCAGACCCTGGGCCGCCAGGCGGTAGAGGCGCTCGCCCTGGTGCTTGAGCGCCGAATACATGGGCGGCACCTGCTCGATCTCGCCGAGAAACCTTCGCAGCACCACGTCGACCGCGTCGGCGCCGAGCGCAGGCACCGGTCGGGTCTCGAGTACCTCGCCGGCCGCGTCCGCCGTGGTGGTCCGCGTGCCGAATCCGATGCTTGCCACGTACTCCTTGTCGGCATCCAGCAGATAGGGCGTGACCTTGGTAGCCTCGCCCAGGCAGATCGGCAGCAGGCCGCTGGCCGGTGCGTCGAGGTTGCCGGTGTGGCCGGCCTTGGCGGCATTGAACAGCCGCTTCACGCGCTGCAGCGCCGTGTTGGAGGTGATGCCGACGGGTTTGTCGAGGAGCACGATGCCGTGCACCGCCCGCCGTTCGCGGGCGCGGTTCATCGGTCCTCGTCGCCCTCGGGCCGGTCCCGGGCGGGGTCGTGGGCGGCAACCGATTCGTGCAGCAACGCGTCGATGCGCGCGCCCTGCTCCACGGACTCGTCGAAACGGAACGACAGCCGCGGCGTGTAGCGCAGCCGCACGGCACGGCCGAGGAGCGCGCGCAGTTCCCCGAGGTGAGGATGCAGCCGTCGCAGGACCTCTTCGTGGGACACCGCGCCGCCCAGGTGCGTGACGAACAGGCGCGCGTCGCGCAGATCCGGAGACACGTCCACGTCCGAGAGCGTCAGCATGCCCAGTCCCTCGTCGCTCGCGATCCGCTGCAGCGGCTGCGCCAGCTCGCGCCGGATGCTCTCGGCGACGCGGCGCGGGCGGGTGCTGGGGGCGGGTCGCCCCCAGGCATCGTCGTTGCGGCTGGCCATGGATGCTGTCGCGACGGCCGGCGTCAGAGCGTGCGCGCGACTTCCGTGCGCTCGAACACTTCAATCTGGTCGCCGGGCCTTACGTCGTTGTAGTTCTTCACGCCGATGCCGCACTCGGTGCCCGATTTGACCTCCTGCACGTCGTCCTTGAACCGGCGCAGCGACTCCAGCGCGCCTTCATAGATGACGACGTTGTCGCGCAGCACGCGTATGGGGTTGTTGCGCTTGATGACGCCGGTGGTGACGATGCAGCCGGCGATGGCTCCGAACTTCGAGGACCGGAACACGTCGCGCACCTCGGCGACACCGATGATCGTCTCCTTGACCTCCGGGGAAAGCATGCCGGAGAGCGCAGCCTTCACGTCGTCGATGACGTCGTAGATGATGCTGTAGTAGCGCAGGTCGATCTTCTCGGACTCGATGAGCTTGCGGGCGCTCGCGTCGGCGCGGACGTTGAAGCCGACGATCATCGCGCTGGACGCCAGCGCCAGGTTGACGTCGGACTCGGTGATGCCGCCCACGCCGCTGGAGACGATGTTGACGTTGACCTCCTCGTTGGACAGCTTGGTCAGCGCGTCGGACAGGGCCTCCGCGGAGCCCTGCACGTCCGCCTTGATGAGGACGTTGAGGCTGACCTGCTTGCCTTCCTCCATGCGCGAGAACACGTTCTCGAGCTTGGTGGCCTGCTGGCGCGCCAGCTTGGCCTCGCGGCTCTTGGCCTGCCGCAGCAGCGAGATCTCACGCGCCTTGCGCTCGTCGCCGACGACGACCGCCTCGTCTCCGGCGTTGGGCGTGGAGGAAAGTCCGAGCACCTCCACCGGGGTGGAGGGCCCGGCCGTCTCCACGGGCCGGCCGTTCTCGTCCGTCATCGCACGCACACGGCCGAACTCGAAGCCAGTCAGCAGGATGTCGCCCTTGCGCAGGGTGCCGTTCTGAACCAGCACGGTGGCCACCGGACCGCGCCCCTTGTCGAGGCGGGACTCGATGACCACACCGGTCGCCGGGCCGTCCTCCACGGCCTTGAGTTCCAGGACCTCGGCCTGAAGCAGGATGGCGTCGAGCAGATCGTTGACGCCCTCGCCGGTCTTGGCGGACACGCGCACGAACTGCGTGTCGCCGCCCCAGTCCTCGGGGATGACGCCGTGCTGGGTCAAGCCTTGCCGCACGCGGTCGGGATCCGCGTCCGGCTTGTCGATCTTGTTCACCGCGACGATGAGCGGCACCTTCGCCGCCTTCGCGTGTTGGATGGCCTCGACCGTCTGCGGCATCACGCCGTCGTCGGCCGCCACGACCAGCACGACGATGTCGGTGACCTTCGCGCCGCGTGCGCGCATCGCCGTGAAGGCCGCGTGACCGGGAGTGTCGATGAAGGTGATCGTGCCCCTGCTGGTGGAGACCCGGTAAGCGCCGATGTGCTGGGTGATGCCGCCCGCCTCGCCGGCGGCGACGTCGGCACTGCGTATTCGATCGAGCAGCGAGGTCTTGCCGTGATCGACGTGCCCCATGACGGTGACCACGGGCGGACGGGGACGCCGGTCGCCGGTGACGGCGATGTCCTCCATGAGCTGCGTCTCGAGCGCGTTGGCCTGGATGAGCTTCGGCTTGTGGCCCATCTCCTCGACGATGATGGCGGCCGTGTCCTGGTCGATGACCTGGTTGATGGTGGCCATGCTGCCCATGTTCATCATGGCCTTGATCACCTCGGCGGCCTTCACCGACATGCGCTGGGCGAGCTCGGCGACGGTGATCCCCTCGGGAATGGCGACCTCGCGGATGATGGGCTCGGTGGGGCGCTCGAAGCCGTGCTTGCCGCCCGGCTGGGTAACGACGCGGCGCGGCGGCGGCATCTTGCGCTTGCGCTTGCCGGCCTTGCTGGCGTCGACGTGCAGCTCCGCGCGTCCGAGCCGGTCCTCGACACGCTCGCGCATCGCGGGTTCGCCGCGTTTTTTCTTCCCGCGATCCTCCTCGGCGGCAGGCGCCGGACGTTCCGCGGGCCGTGCGGCGGCCTGCTTCGCCCGCTCTTCCTCGGCGCGGCGACGTGCCTCGGCCTCGGCGCGCGCGCTCTCCTCCTCGGCGCGCCGCTGATCTTCGTATTCCCGTTGCCGGCGCTGCTCCTCCTCCAGGCGCGCGCGCTCCCGGGCCTCCAGCTCCTCGCGCTGCGCGACCTCCTCGGCGAGCTTCTGCGCCTCCTCGTCGACGACCAGGCTGCGCTTGACGTAGGTTTTCTTCTTGCGGACCTCGACGCTGACGGTCTTGGTGGGCACCGGCTTGGCGCCGACCGCGCCTGGGCGCACGCGCAGGCGCGCCTTGTCGGCGGGCACCTTGAGCTCGCTCACCGTCTTGCGGCGCAGGGTGATGCGCGTGGGCTCGGTGGTGTCCTCGCCACGGCCGTGCGCGCGACGCAGGTGGCTCAGCAGCTGCCCCTTCTCGTCGTCGTTGATCGTGTCGTCCGCGGCCTTGGCAGGCAACCCCGCATCCGCGAGCTGCGCGAGCAGCCGCTCCACGGAGATACCAACCTGTTCTGCGAACTGCTTGACCGTCACGCCCGTCATCTAGACTGTTCCTCGTTACTGTTTCTCGGCGAACCAGGGTTCGCGGGCCGTCATGATAAGCGATGCGGCCCGCTCCTCGGTCATGCCCTCGATCTCGAGCAGCTCGTCCACCGACTGCTCGGCGAGATCCTCCATGGTCACCACGCCCCTGCCGGCAAGCTGGTAGGCCAGCGCCTCGTCCATGCCCTCCATGCCGAGCAGGTCCTCGGCCGGCTTGGCGTCTCCGATCTTCTCCTCGGAGGCGATCGCGCGAGTGAGCAGGAGGTCCTTCGCCCGGCGGCGCAGCTCGGAGACGAGCGTCTCGTCGAACTCCTCGATCTCCAGCATCTCGGATTCCGGCACGTAGGCCACCTCCTCGATGCTGGTGAAGCCCTCGTCGACCAGGATCCGGGCCACCTCCTCGTCGACGTCGAGCTGGGCCATGAACTCCTGCTGCAGATTCTGCTCCTCGCGGCTCGCCTTCTCGGCCGCCTGCGACTCGGTCATCACGTTCAGCTCCCAACCCGTGAGCTGGCTGGCGAGGCGGACGTTCTGGCCGCTGCGGCCGATTGCCTGCGCCAGGTCGGCCTCGGCGACGGCGACGTCCATGCTGTGGGAGTCCTCGTCCACCAGGATCGACACCACCTCCGCCGGCGACATGGCGTTGATGACGAACTGCGCCGGATTCTCGTCCCACAGGATGATGTCGACGCGCTCGCCGGCAAGCTCGTTGGAGACCGCCTGCACGCGCGAGCCGCGCATGCCGACGCAGGCGCCGACGGGGTCGATGCGGGGGTCCTTGGTGCGCACGGCGATCTTGGCGCGCAGACCGGGATCGCGCGCCGCGCCCAGCACCTCGATGATGCCCTCCCCGATCTCCGGGACCTCGAGCTTGAACAGCTCGACCAGCATCTCGGTGGCCGTGCGGCTGACGAACAGCTGCGGACCGCGCTTCTCGGGCCGGATGTCGAACAGCAGGCCACGGACGCGATCGCCGTTGCGGATCGGCTCGCGCGGGATGACGTGCTCGCGCGGAATGATGGCCTCGGCATTGCCGCCCAGGTCCATGTAGATGCTCCCCTTCTCGATGCGCTTGACGATTCCGGAAACGAGCTGCCCCTTCTTGTCCTGGTACTGCTCGACGATCTGTGCGCGTTCGGCCTCGCGCACCTTCTGCACGATGACCTGCTTGGCGGTCTGCGCGGCGATGCGGCCGAACGCGGCGGGCTCGAGCGACTCCTCGATGAAATCCCCGGGGCGGAGGCTTGCGTCCCTCGCCTGCGCGTCACTCAGCAGGATCTGGCGATCGGGGAACTCAAGCCCCTCGGGGGCGGCCGCGTCGTCGATCACCTCCCAGCGCCGGAAGGCCTGATAGTCCCCGGACTTCGGATCGATGGCCACGCGCACGTCGATGTCGTCGCGATAAAGGCGCTTGGTGGCCGTCGCCAGCGCGGCCTCGAGCGCCTCGAAAATGACGTCCTTGGCGACGCCCTTCTCGTTCGATACGACTTCAACCACTGTCAGGATTTCTTTGTTCATAAGCTTCCACAGCCCATAAGTCCGTTCGCCCGGGCTCGCTAGAACTCGGGCTTGAGTCTGGCCTTCGCAATATTGGCCAGCGGGATGCGATACTCCACGCCGTCCGCGAGGATGGTGACCTCGCCGCCGGCATCGATTCCGACCAGCCGGCCGTCGAGCCTTCGCCGCCCCTGCACCAGGTCCCGCAGCTGCAGACGCACCTCGCGGCCGGCGAACCGGCGAAAATGCTCCGGGGTGAACAGCGGCCGGTCCAGCCCGGGCGAGGACACCTCCAGGGTGTAATGCCCGCGGATGACGTCCTCGACGTCGAGCACCGAGCTCACCTGCCGGCTTACCCGCTCGCAGTCATCGACGGTGATCCCGCCGTCCAGATCGATATAGACCCGCAAGGTCGAACGGGCTCCGGCCGACAGGAACTCCAGCCCCACCCACTCGTAGCCCAGCCCCGTCACCACCGGCTCCAGAAGACCTTGCAAGCGCTCCGGGGCTTTCATTCGCAAACTCCGCAAAACAAAAAGCCCCGAATCCGGGGCTCCTGCGTCTCCAATACCGTTGTCGGCTTCCCAGCCACGCCGGCGCCGCACGCCGGTCCGACGTCATCCTTTACCACGCCCGCGCGGGCGGCCAAATGGTAGCGGGGGCAGGATTTGAACCTGCGACCTTCGGGTTATGAGCCCGACGAGCTGCCAGACTGCTCCACCCCGCAATCGTCAGGCGCGCAATGATGCCAATCGGCCCATGCTTTTTCAAGAACTTTCGGCCCGGCCGGGAGGCGGCGGGACCTCCGTGCGCGGCAACGGCCGGGGGGGCGGCCCTCCCCCCGCCCGGAAATGGCGCTCCCGAATGCTCAGCGGCCTGGCACGAGTCATGCTCTTTCAAGAAATGCCGGGAGGTGCCGATGACCGGATCGGACTGACGTGCGGCAAAGCGCCGAGGGAGGTAGCAGTATGTGGTCAGCGTGGTCTCGCTATTGGGTGGCGTGCAGCACGGCGATGCTGCGCTGGTATCTCGCCTGCGTGCACGGTGTCGAGACGACGGACGGCAGCCTCGAGACGCGCGTCGGTCGCGACGGCACGCGGTGGGCGATCCTGAGCTCCGGGAAGACCAACGTCATACGCCTGCAGCGACGGACTCGCTGCGGCGCAGGTCCTTTCCGCCCCGTCATCGACGTCGCCGGCGAGCGGAATAACGTCGTCCCGTTCATTTCCACCTACCTGCGGCGCGCGACCCACGGCTGACCCGTTCCCCGGCATCGGCCCGGGGACTCGCAACCGGCGTGTCATTCCTCCGGGCTGGTGGCCAGCGCGGTGAGCCGGCGGTAATCGAGCTTGCCTGTTCCCAGCAACGGCAGGGCCTCGACAACCACGAAGCGCCTGGGCACGTGCAGCTCGCTGTGCCCGAGACGGTGCGTCCACTGCAGGAAATGTCGCCTGTCGGCGTCAGTCTGCTGCGTGACCAGCACGATGTGCTCGCCCTTGCGCACGTCCGCGATGGCCACGGCGGCGTGCGACTTGCCAGGCCAGGCCGCCGCCGCGATCTCCTCGACGACGGCCAGCGAGATCATCTCCCCGCCCACCTTCGCGAAGCGCTTTGCACGGCCGACGATCCGAAGATAACCGTCGGCATCCACCTCCACGATGTCCCCGGTGTCGTACCACCCCGCGCCGCGACTCGTGGCGGGCGGCACGATCTCCCCGTCACTGCCGTGGTAGAGATACCCCTTCATGACGTTCGGACCGCGGATCACCAGACGGCCACCCTGCGCTATGCCCTCCACCGGCTCGAGATAGTACTCGATGCCGGTCAGCAGCCGTCCGACCGTCCCCGGCTTGTGCGCCATCGGCGTGTTCACCGACACCACGGGGCTCGCCTCGGTGGCGCCATAGCCCTCCAGGACGCGTATGCCGAAACGCTCCGCCCATACGCGCCGGGTCTCCGCCTGGAGCATCTCGGCCCCCGCGATGGCGTAACGCAAGGTGTGGAAATCGTAGGGATGTGCGCTCTGCGCGTACGCGGCGAGGAAGCTGTTGGTGCCGAACAGCACCGTGGCCCCGAGCTGATAACACAGCTCCGGGATGATCTTGTGATGCAGCGGCGTCGGATACATGAAAATCCGCGCGCCGTAGAGCATCGGCAGGAGCATGCCGGCGGTGAGCCCGAAGGAGTGAAACACCGGCAGGGCGTTGAACACCAGATCGCGCTCGTGCAGCCCGATCAGCACCTGCGTCTGCGCGCAGTTCGCCAGCAGGTTGCGGTGCGAGAGCACCACGCCTTTCGGCACTCCCTCGGAGCCGGAGGTGAAGAGTATCACTGCGGTATCCCCGGGATCGCGCGCGGGGTGCCATCGCCCGTAGAAGGCGCCGGGAAACCATGTGGCCAGCAGCGCGGCGAGACGCGCCCCCAAGGTGAGGTGAGCGGCAAGGTCTTCCAGATAGATCACCTTGACGGCGGATTCCAGGGCGGCGATCACCTCGCCCAGCTCCGCCTTCGCGACGAACTGTCGGGAGGTATAGACCACACGGATCGATGCCGTCTGCACCGCGGTCAGCAGCGCGGCGCTTCCGGCCGTGAAGTTGAGCATGGCGGGCACGCGGCCCCGGCTGTGCAACGCGAGAAACGCCGCGATCACGCCGGTGGAGTTCGGCAGCAGGACACCGACGTGCTCCCCGGCGCGCGTATGCCGCGAGACCAGGCGACCCAGCGCGAACGCGCGCAGCAGAAGGCTGCGGCCGGTCACCGGCCTGCGCTGCATGTCCTCGGCGATGACCGCGCCCCCGCCATGCAGTCGGATCGCGTCGAGAAAGGCGTCGAAGAGGGTTCCGTCCCTGAAGAAGGAGGCGTATGAAACCCGCTGCATGATCTGCTCGATGGCGCGCGCCGCCGCGACCCGACGGGCATGTGCCGGCGCCGCCTTCTCGACCGTCGCGGCCGTGGCGGGCAGCACGATCATGCGGATCCGCGGCCGCCAACGCCGCCTGAGCGCCGAGCGCGGGCAGGCAAACCGGGTGTGCTGGGGCCCGTCGAAGGCCACCGGCAGTATCGCGGCACCGGCCTTCTCGGCAATCACGGCGGTGCCCTCGTAGATCTTCATCAGCGCCCCGGTGGTCGTCATCCGACCTTCCGGAAAGATGGCCGCGGTGCCGCGTTCCTTGATCGCGCGTACCATCGCCTTCAGAGCCGTGGGATCCTGCGCCTCGAACGGCACCGTTTCGACCAGGCGCAGCAACGGTCTGACCCACCATTTCCGCGCCCAGAGCGTCTGCACCGCGAAGACCGGCGTGCGCGGCAGGTAGAGGTAGAGCAGTACGCCGTCGAGCAGGGAGGTGTGATTGGCCACCACGAGCACGCGCTCGCCGGCGCGCTGGCAATGCTCGAGGCCGGTCACCTCGAGGCGATAGAGCAGTGCGCACAGGCCACGACCCATCATCCTGACGAGGAAAGCGATCATCGGCCGAACTGACCCTGGGGTGTAGGAAGCCGCCGGGTGCGATTACGCCCCTCCTGCCGGGACGGCCGGTGCGGAGCGGCGAGGAAGATTGCGAACGTCAGATCCGGAGGGAGGCACCCGCGGTGTCGGCGGACACCACGTAGACATCGATGCTCTCGCCGGGCTGCAGCGTCTTGCGTTCGCCGATCCCGTTCCAGAGCCGCAGCTGATCCACGCTGACCTTGAACCGCTGGGCGATCGTCCACAACGAATCGCCGGTCCGGATCTCATACCGCACGAGCTTGAACGCCCCCTCGCTGGCCATGGCGGTGGAGGTCTTTACGAGCGACCCGCCGGAATCCGCCGCCGCGACGGTCTGCCCGGCATCTTCCGACTCCGACCAGACGACCAGCTTCTGGTTGAGGCGCAGTACGGACTTCGGGCTCAGCCCGTCGTTCCAGGCCACGATGTCCTTTACGCGCACGTCGTAACTGCGGGCAATCGTCCAGAGACTGTCGCCGGCCTGAACCGTGTGGATGATCTTGCGCCCTTTGCCGCCCGCCGTCGCGGCCGTGTCCGCCAGTTCCACGGAACCCGCCGGGCCTGCGGCATCCGTCGCCGCGCCGCGCTCAGCGCCCGCCTCTGCGCCGTCCACGGGGATGAGCAGGGTCTGCCCGATGCGCAGCCTGCGAGGATGCACGGAGTTCAGCTCCTGTATGGCCTCGACGGTGACGTCGTAAAGACTGGCGATGAGACCGAGGTTCTCCCCCTTGCGCACCTTGTGATAGGTGCCGGCACCGTCGGAACCCTTGGCATCGCCGCCGCGATCGGCGACCCGCTTGGGCTTGCGATCGGGCGCCAGATCCGCGATGTGCCGCGCGAGCGTCTCCTTGAACACCTGCATCTTCGCGGCGGGGACGGCGACGGTGTGTATGCCGGCCGCGGTCGTCACGCCCTTGGTGTAACCGGGATTCAGGGCCCGCAGCTCCTGGCCATCCAGACCGGCGCGCGCGGCTGCCTTGGCGAGATCGATCTGCTTGGCGACCTCCACCACCGCGAGGTACGGCTCGTTGGGGATCGGCTCGAGCCTGACGTCGTAGCGCAGCGGGGTGGCGACGATCGTGGACAGTGCGAGCAGGCGCGGCACGTACACGCGAGTTTCCGACGGCAGGTCCAGAGACCAGAAATCCGTCGGTCGCCCGGCGGCGCGATTGGCCCCGACGGCCCGTTCCACGTTGCGCTCGCCGCAGTTGTAGGCGGCCACGGCGCTAAGCCAGTCGCCGTCGAAACGGTCGTGCAGTTCCTGAAGGTAGTCGAGCGCGGCGTCGGTCGACGCGATTACGTCGCGGCGCCCGTCGTACAACTGGTTACGCTCCAGCCCGAAGCGTCGACCGGTCGCCGGGATGAACTGCCATATGCCGACCGCACCGCTGCGCGAGCGGGCCGTGGGCTGAAAGGCGCTTTCGACGATCGGCAGCAGCGCCAGGTCGAGCGGCATCTGACGGCGCTCGAGCTCCTCGACGATATGGTGCAGAAACGGCCTGGCACGCTGCGTGGTGCGTGCGATGAACTGGTCGTGACGCGAGTAAAAGCGCACCTCCTTCTCGACTTCCGGCCGATCGGATCCTGCGTATTGCAGGCCGCCGCGTATCCGATCCCAGAGATCGGCGGCGTCGCGCGAGACGTCGTGCGCGCCTGCGCCGGCGCGATCGGTGAGGCGAGGAATGCGGATCGTCGATGAGTTCGACGCTGCAGCGGCAGTGGAGGCGAGTGAATTCGGATCGGTGACGCGGGACGCAGCGGAGCCGGCAGTGGAGGGACTGTCGCCGGCGCCGCGGAAGAGCGCAGTGATCGCGCTGCACCCCGACAGACTGGTCCCCAACACTGCGATGGTGAGAATCTTTTTGAAGTTCCCCCTGACCATCGTCGCCGGATGCTAGTCATCATTGTGACCGCCGTCAAGCCTTGGAGTCGCTCAATGATCTCCGCACGCCCGGGTGTTGCGTCGCGAGATTTCGCCAGCGACCCGACATCGCGCGTATCCCACGTGAACTCGGAGTCCGGATGATCTTCGGCGCGGTCAGTATTGGTTCTTCCATGCGCGAAGGATCGAGAACACCTCTGTTGCATTCGACAGCGCGTGGCCGCAGTGCATCTCTGCAGCGCGTTGCACTTCCGCATCATTTGTTCGCAGGAACGGGTTGGTCTGTCGTTCGAGTGCGATGGTCGAGGGCAGGGTCGGCAGTCCTCGTGCACACAGCTCGCGGCAGTGCTCCAGCCGCTGCGCGATCGCCGCGTTGCGGGGTTCGACGGTCGCCGCGAAAAGAAGATTCGCGAGCGTGTACTCGTGGCCGCAGTACACGCGCGTCTCGCCCGGTAGCGCCGCGAGGCGACCGAGCGAGGCGTGCATCTGCGCCGGCGTGCCCTCGAACAGCCGCCCGCAGCCGGCGGCGAAAAGCGTGTCGCCGGTAAAGACCACGCCGTCGCCGTAATAGGCGATGGCGCCCAGCGTATGGCCCGGAACCCACATCGCCCGCAACGACAGACCGATTTCCGCGATCTGGACGACGTCGCCCTCCTCCACCGCATCGGTGCGGCCCGGGATGGTCTCGATGGCCGGACCGAAGACGCGCACCGGCGAGGAGCCGCACAGCGCCGCTATTGCGCCGACGTGATCGTGATGGTGATGCGTGACGATGATCGCCGCCAGCTCCAGCCCGCGGCGCAACAACGCTGCGAGCACCGGATTAGCTTCCCCCGGATCGACGACCGCCGCGGCACGGCTCCCCGGCCGCTCGATCAGCCAGACATAATTGTCGCGCAGGGCGGGAATGGCGGTTATCTCGTGGTCCATGCGTGCGGATCCTGGCTCGGGGCGACGGGGCTAGGGGGCGCCGCGACCGTGGTCCCGGCGCCGGCGCTCTGGACGCAGCTCGCAGTCGTTCGCTATGGTACCGCCGAGTCACCCTCCGCATCACCCGGGCGGCGGACTCCTCCCTGCCAAGAGCTGATCGGGACAACGTGAGCGACGAAAAGAGCACCGCGCGATCCAGCGTGAGATCCGACCTGGAGGACTGGTTCGAGTCGGATCTCGGCCGCTCCATGCTCGCAAGTGTGCTGCTCAGGCTCGGCGCGCTGCTGCCGACCCTTTTCGGATACCACATCCTGCAACTGGGGCTGTTCCGCGGCAAGCCGCTTATGAGCGCGAGCCGCATCTCCCACCAGGCCGTCCTCAGCATCGACCCGGCGCTGAATCCGCCGGTGGACAACGGCGTTCTGTGCGCGGCGAGCGCGCTGCCGATCGCGGCCGACAGCGTCGACGTGGTCCTGCTGCCCTACGTCCTGGATTTCGAACAGGAACCGCACGACGTGTTGCGCGAGGTCGAGCGCGTGCTAATCGCAGAAGGTCACGTCGTCATCGTCGGATTCAATCCGTGGAGCTGCTGGGGACTGTGGCACCTGCTGCTGTGGTGGCGCGACAAGGTGCCATGGAACGGACGTTTCCTGCGCATCGGACGCCTGAAGGACTGGCTGAAACTGCTGGGCTTCGAAGTCACCCACACCAGCCGCGCCTTCTTCAGGCCGCCCGTGCATTCCGCGCGCCTGCTGCGCAGCCTCGGCTTCCTCGAGTTGCTCGGCCGCAGGCTGTTCCCGATCTTCGGCGGCTGCTACGTCATCGTCGCGCGCAAACGTCTGCAGCGGCTGATACCGATCCGCACGCAATGGCGGGCGCGACGCCGCCTGATCGCCGCTGGCGTGGTCGAGCCGACCACCTTCGAGACGTCGCGCGATGAAGACTGAGGCCGGCGAGGATGTCGTGGAGATTTATTCCGACGGTGCTTGCCGCGGCAACCCCGGCCCCGGCGGCTGGGGAGTCCTGCTCCGATACCGGCATCACGAGAAGACGCTGCGGGGCGCGGAGCGCGAGACGACCAACAACCGCATGGAGCTGATGGCCGCCATCGCCGGACTGGAGAGCCTGAAGCGGCCCAGCCGCGTCAGACTGACCACGGATTCGCGGTACGTGATGAACGGCCTGCGGACGTGGCTGAAGGACTGGAAGCGACGCGGCTGGAAGACCGCCGACAGAAAGCCCGTGAAGAACCTCGACCTGTGGCAACGGCTCGACGCGGCGGCCTCCAGGCACGAGGTCGAATACGAATGGGTGCGAGGACACACCGGTCACGTGGATAATGAGCGCGCCGACGCGCTCGCCAACGCGGCCATCGACGAGATGCTCGGACAGTCGCGCGGATAATCTCATGCGGCAGATCGTTCTGGATACCGAAACCACCGGCCTGGAGCCCGCCGAAGGGCATCGCGTCATCGAGATAGGATGCGTGGAGATGGTGAACCGGCGGCGCACCGCGCGCACGTTTCACTGTTACCTGAATCCCGACCGAGACGTCGACGACGGCGCCGCTGCCGTGCACGGCATCACACGGGAGCAGCTGGCGAACAGCCCGCGATTCGCGGAGGTGGCGCAGGAGCTCATAGACTTCATCCGTGGGGCCGAGGTCATCATCCACAACGCGCCGTTCGATGTCGGCTTTCTGAACGCGGAGCTCGCGCGGCTCGGCGAGGCCTGGGGAACGCTGACGGATCACTGCCGCATCACCGATACGCTGGCGATGGCGCGCGAGCTGCACCCCGGCCAGCGCAACAACCTGGACGCCCTCTGCAAACGCTACAACGTCGACAACTCGGGCCGAGCGCTGCACGGCGCGCTGCTGGATGCGGAGATCCTCTCGGACGTCTACCTGCGCATGACCGGCGGCCAGGCGACGCTGCTGCTGGATGAATCGCCGCCCGCGCGCGAGGCGCAGGCGCGCGCCGTCGGTTCCGCGGAGCGCGGGGAGCGCCCGGCGCTGCGGGTGGTCGCCCCCACCGACGAAGAGCTCGCGGCGCACCGGGCGCGCCTGGCGACGCTGCAGGCGAAAAGCAACGGGCGCTGCATCTGGCTGCAGCTGCCGCGGCAGGAAGCCTCCAAAACATGAGACGCTGGGGCCGCGCCGGCGCGCCGCAATCCCGGGCCCTAGCGATGGCCACCTACGGCCGGCGTCTCAGGCGTTGGCGGCCGCCTGGGTCAGCCTCTGCAGCTCGCCGGACTGGTACATCTCCATGACGATATCGCAGCCGCCCACCAGCTCGCCGTTGATGAAGACCTGGGGGAAGGTCGGCCAGTTGGAATAGCGCGGCAGGTTCTGGCGCACCTCCGGGTCGGCCAGGACATCCACGTGCGCGAACTCCACGCCACAGGCGGCAAGCGCCTGGGACGCCCGCATCGAGAAGCCGCACTGCGGGAACTGCGGGGTCCCCTTCATAAAGATGACTACGCGGTTGCCCTCGATCGTCTGCTTGATACGCTCCATCACGTCCATAACGGCAGTTTGCCTCTCGATTAATCAGTGGGTTACTTTGCGGAGTCTAAATCCGGCCGCAGTCGCTGTCACGCCGTCCGCGGCAGGCCGGAACACCCCCTCCCCGATGGCTTGCAAATGCCGACACACATGGCCGACAATTCGGCTCGTTCAACTTGGGGGATGCCCGTCAGACCGCGCGCGTGGCGGGGCGGGTCAAGGAGGGAAAACAACATGAAAAATCCATTGGATTCAATAGCCAAGACCATCGCGCTCGGTATCGTCCTGGCACTGGTGCTGACTTGGCTGGTGAGATCCGGCGGCGAGTTCAACCTGCCCGGCGTCTATCGCTGGCTACATTATATTGCGGGCGTGTGCTGGATCGGGCTGCTCTACTATTTCAACCTCGTCCAGGTCCCGGCGCTGGCGGAGGCCGCCGCCGACAAGGGCGGGCCAGGCGGTGCCGGGATTACCAAGTACGTCGCACCGCGGGCCCTGCTGTGGTTCCGCTGGGCCGCGGTGGTCACCTGGCTGTCCGGGGCGGCGTTCCTGGGCAAGAACTTCGTCCCGGCGTTCACGCTCGGGCTGGCTGCCGCCGAGCCGAGTCCCTACCTGACGGCGATCGGCATCGGCGCCTGGCTCGGCACCATCATGCTCTTCAACGTCTGGGTTCTCATCTGGCCCAATCAGAAAAAGGTGCTCGGCCTGGTTCAGGCGACCGACGAGGAGAAGGCCAAGGCCCGGCGCGTGGCCGCGCTGGCTTCGCGCACGAACACGCTGCTGTCGATACCGATGCTCCTGTTCATGGGCGCGGCCAGCCACGGGGTGCTGTTCTGAGTCGCATGGCCGGCCGAGCCTGAGACCGCATAGTTAGACGGAGAGCGAGGCGTCTTGACGACGCGACAAGGCCCGGCCCTTCGGCCGGGCCTCTTCTTTTCTGGGGCGGGAAAAATTTGAAAGCGCGGATCACTGCGAGGACACGGGATGAGGTCATGAGCGGCGGCGATGCCCTGATGCCGGCCTACCAGCGCCTGCCGGTCGCGTTCGTTCGCGGCAACGGCGCATATCTCTGGGACGAGAGCGGGCGCCGCTACCTCGACGCGCTGAGCGGCGTGGCTGTCTGCAGCCTCGGCCATGCACATCCGGCCGTCGCCGCGGCCATCGCGGAGCAGGCGTCCACCCTGCTGCACACCTCCAACGTCTATCGCATCGCGCTGCAGGAAGAGCTCGGGAAACGGCTGACGCAGCTGGCGGGGATGGAAAAGGCGTTCTTCTGCAACTCCGGCGCCGAGGCCAACGAAGCCGCCATAAAGCTCGCGCGCCTGCACGGGCACGCGCGCAGCATCGCCGAACCGCAGATCATCGTCATGGAAGACAGCTTCCACGGGCGCACGATGGCCACGCTCAGCGCCACCGGCAACGCCAGGGTCCAGCAGGGCTTCGAGCCGCTGGTACAGGGATTTCTGCGTGTGCCCTACGGGAACCTCGACGCGATAGCCGCCATCGCCGCCGCCCGCAACGACATCGCCGCGGTCCTGGTCGAACCGATCCAGGGCGAGGGCGGCATCAACGTCGCCCCCGCCGGATATCTCGACGGCATCCGCAGGCTCTGCGATCGCCATGACTGGCTGATGATGCTCGACGAGGTGCAGACTGGCATGTGCCGCACCGGTCGCTGGTTCGCATGCCAGCACGAAGGCGTGGTGCCGGACGTCATGGCGCTGGCGAAGGCGCTGGGCAACGGCGTTCCCATCGGCGCCAGCCTCGCCGCCGGCAAGGCCGCCGGGCTGCTCTCCCCCGGCAGGCACGGTTCCACCTTCGGCGGCAATCCGCTCGCCTGCCGTGCCGCGCTGGCGGTGATCGAGGTGATGGAACGCGAAGGTCTCGCGGAGCGCGCCGCCGCCATCGGGGCGGAAATCCAGCAGCGGTTGCGCGAGGCGCTGCGCGGCGTGCCGGCGGTCCGCGACGTACGCGGCCGCGGCATGATGATCGGCGTCGAACTGGACCGCCCGTGCGCGGAGCTGGTGGAACAGTCCCTCGCTGCCGGGCTCCTCATCAACGTCACCGCCGGCAACGTCGTAAGACTGCTGCCACCGCTCATCTACGGGGCCGAGGAGGTCGAGACCCTGGTATCGACGCTCGCGTCCCTCATCCGCCGCTACACCGCCTGACGGCGCTCGAGAACGCACCATCCATGATTCGGCACTTTCTCACCTTGATGGACCTGAGCAGCGAGGAGCTGCTCGGGCTCATACACCGCGGCATCGAACTGAAGGCCATGCGCGCCGACGGCCGCCTGCACGAGCCGTTGAAGAACCGCGTGCTCGCCATGGTGTTCGAGAAGTCCTCGACCCGCACCCGCGTCTCCTTCGAGGCAGCGATGGCCGAGTTCGGCGGACAGGCGATCTTCCTCTCCCCGCGCGACACCCAGCTCGGCCGCGGCGAGCCGGTGGAGGACACGGCGCGGGTCCTCTCGCGCATGGTCCACGCGATCATGGTGCGCACGTACGAGCACGAGAAGATCGAGCGGCTGGCCGACTTTTCCAGCGTACCGGTGATCAATGGCCTGACCGATCTCCACCATCCCTGCCAGCTGCTCGCCGACATGCAGACCTACCACGAGCACCGCGGTTCGATACGGGGCAAGAAGGTGGCCTGGATCGGGGACGGCAACAACATGTGCCACTCATACATACATGCGGCCAGGCAGTATGGATTCGCGCTGCGCATCGCCTCCCCGCAGGGCTACGATCCGGAACCGGACGTGGTGGCCGAGGGCTGCCGGGTGGAACTGATGCGCGATCCGAGAAAGGCGGCGGCGGATGCGGACCTGGTCGTGACCGACGTCTGGGCCAGCATGGGGCAGGAGGACGAGGCGCGTGCGCGCCAGGAGGCGTTCGCCGGATTCGAGGTCAACGAGGAAGTGATGGCCCAGGCAAAGCCCGACGCGATCTTCATGCACTGCCTGCCGGCGCACCGCGGCGAGGAGGTGAGCGCGGGCGTGATCGATTCGCCGCAGAGCGTGGTGTGGGACGAGGCCGGCAACCGGCTGCACGCCCAGAAGGCTCTGCTCGAGTTTCTGCTCGCGGGCGCCCCGGCGGCGCCGTAGGACGCGCCGCTCCATGCGTTTTCTGGTCAGTAACGACGACGGCTATCAGGCGCCGGGACTGCGCGCGCTCGCCCGTTCGCTGATGCGCCACGGCGAGGTCGTGGTGGTGGCGCCGGACCGAAATCGCAGCGGCGCCAGCAACTCCCTGACCCTGGACGCGCCGTTGCGCGTCCAGCAAGCCGACAATGGATACCATTACGTCAACGGCACCCCGACGGATTGCGTACATCTGGCCATCACCGGACTGCTGGACCGTGAGCCCGACATGGTGATCGCCGGCATCAATGCCGGCGCCAATCTCGGCGACGACGTGCTCTACTCCGGCACCGTCGCCGCCGCGATGGAAGGACGGTTCCTCGGACTGCCCGCGATCGCCGTCTCGCTCGTGGGCGAAACGTTCACGCATTACGAGACCGCCACTCGGGTCGTGGATCACCTGATTGATCACATGCTGCGGCGTCCGCTGCCCGCCGACACGATATTGAACGTGAATGTTCCGGATCTGCCCTGGGCGGAGCTGGCCGGCTTCGAAGCGACGAGGCTCGGCCACCGGCACAAGGCCGAGCCGGCGGTCCGGACGCAGGATCCGCGCGGACGCGCGATCTACTGGGTAGGCCCGGCGGGTCCGGAAGAGGATGCCGGTCCCGGCACCGATTTCAACGCGATCCGCCGCAATTGCGTGTCAGTCACGCCCTTGCAGGTCGATTTGACACGCTATACGGCGCTGGATACCGTTGCGCAGTGGCTGCAGGATGTTACGCAACGCGATGAATGACGCCCGTGGTATCGGCATGACCTCGCAGCGTGCCCGCGACCGCCTGGTCGCGCAGCTGCGCGAGATGGGCATACATTCCGCCCGCGTTCTCGACATCATGCGCCACACGCCCCGGCATCTGTTCATCGACGAGGCGCTCGCCAGCCGCGCCTACGAGAACACCGCCCTGCCGATCGGACACGGGCAGACCATCTCGCAGCCGTTCATCGTCGCGCGCATGACGGAGGCCCTTCTCGAGGGCGGTCCGCTGCACAAGGTCCTGGAGGTGGGCGGCGGCTGTGGCTACCAGACGGTGATCCTCGCCCAGATCGCCGACCAGGTTTACTCCATCGAGCGCATCGCCGCGCTGGCGAGCCGGTTGCGCGATCGCCTGCGCGCCATGAATCACTATCACGTCAGCGTGCGCCATGGCGACGGCAGCCTCGGTTGGGCCAAGCACGCGCCGTTCGACGGCATCCTGGTCGCCGCGGCGCCGCTCGGCGTCCCGCGGCGCCTGCTGGATCAACTCGCCCCGGGCGGCCGGCTGGTGATCCCGGTGGGCGCCGCCGGCCACCAGCAGTTGCTGCGCATCACTCGCGCCGAGGAGGGAGTCCACGAGGAGTATCTCGACAAGGTCAGCTTCGTGCCGCTGCTCGGGGGCGTAAGCTAGCGGCGCAAACCGGCTCCATGACGCGTGGCACCGCATACACCGCCTTTCCCTTTCTCGCCGTTGCCGCCCTGATCGCGGCGCTCGCCGGATGTTCCGGCCGCTATGCGGCCCCGATCGAGGAGGAACTCCCCGAGGAGCCCGAACCGGCGCGCGTCGTTCGCCCGTCGACGCCCGCGCGCGCCGCACCCGGAGAGTACGTGATCCAGCACGGCGACACCCTCTACGGCATCGCCTGGCGTTACAAGCTCGATTACCAGTTACTGGCGCGCTGGAACCGGATCGGGCCGCCCTACCGGATCTATCCGGGTCAGCGATTGCGGCTTACCGCTCCATCCTCCGCGGCGGCGGCTGCGCCGGCAGCCGGCGCCTCGAACGCGAAGCTGGCGACGGGCGCGACGGCGGTCCGGTCCGCCCCGGCAGCCACGGGCGTCAGTCCATCGCCGCGGAGGACGCCGGCGGCCACTGCGTCGGCGTCGCGCGCGAGCGGCGCGGTCCGTACCGTCGGCGGTATAACGTGGCAGTGGCCCGCGCAGGGGCGCGCGGAGTCCGCCGACTCGGTCCTGGGCGAGCGCGGCATCAATATCTTCGGTACGCGCGGCCAGCCCGTGCGCGCCGCGGCAGACGGGCGCATCGTGTACAGCGGCAGTGGACTCGTGGGATACGGAAAGCTTATCATCGTCGAACACAACGACACCTATCTCAGCGCCTATGCCCACAACGACAAACTGCTTGTGGCGGAGGGCGCAAGGGTCGTCGGCGGTCAGCAGATCGCAGAGATGGGAAGCACGGGTACGCGGCAGGTGATGTTGCATTTCGAGATCCGCCGCGGCGGGAAGCCCGTTCCTCCCCTTGAATTCCTCCCTTGAGACGTGAGCTAACAGGAATGGCGGCAACGGGAACGAACGGCCAGGGAACGAGAGGTAAGCCTGCGGGATCCGGCCCCGAGGCGCGCGTCGAGGACAGCGCGGTGCTGGAGGTTGAAGCCCTCGAGACGGAGGTCGCCGAGGAAGACCTCGACATTACACTGGCCGACGCGCAGGCGCTCGCCGAGGAGCCCGACGATGTCGGCGATCCCGCCACCGACGACACCCTCGATCCCTCGATCACCATCACCGTCGATCGCGCGGTGCCCGCCGGTGACGTCTCGGAGGGCGAGCTCGACGCCACGCGCATCTACCTGAACGAGATCGGCTTCGCCGACCTGCTCACGGCCGAGGAGGAGGTCCGCTACGCGCGGCTGGCGAAACGCGGCGACGAGGCCGCGCGCAAGAAGATGATCGTCAGCAATCTGCGCCTAGTGGTAAAGATCGCGCGCCGCTACATGAACCGGGGCCTGGCGCTGCTGGACCTGATCGAGGAAGGCAATCTCGGCCTGATCCGCGCGGTGGAGAAGTTCGACCCGGAACGGGGCTTCCGCTTCTCCACCTATGCCACCTGGTGGATCAGGCAGACGGTCGAGCGCGCGCTGATGAACCAGACGCGCACCATCCGGCTGCCCATACACGTGGTCAAGGAGATCAACATCTACATGCGGGCCGCCCGCCGGCTCGCACAGACCCTCGATCGCGAACCCACGCCCGAGGACGTGGCGCAGATGCTCGACCGGCCGATCGACGAGGTCAAGCGCATGCTCGGACTCAACGAGCGCGTCACCTCCATGGACAGCACCACCGACCACGACTCGGACCGTTCGCTCCTCGACACCATCCCTGACGAGCAGAATCCCGATCCATGGCTGTTGCTGCAGGACAACGATATGCAGCGGCACATCGAGATCTGGCTGTCGCAACTCAACGACAAGCAGCGCGCGGTCGTCGAGCGGCGCTTCGGCCTGAACGGGCACGAGATCGCCACGCTCGAGGAGGTCGGCAACGCAATCGGCGTGACTCGCGAGCGGGTCCGCCAGATTCAGATCGAGGCCCTGAAGCGCCTGCGCCAGATCCTGGAGCGCCAGGGCTTCTCAGTGGAGTCGCTGCTGCGCGAGACCTGAGCGCCGGTCCGCAGTCGACCGCGCACGCCGCCGCGGCGCTCGCTGCGGCTCAATCCGCTTCCGGCGGCAGCATCGCGCCGACCACCCGTCGTCCCTCGGACGCCAGCACGGCATAGCAGCGGCATGCCGAGCGGGTGTCCATCACCTCGTACCCGATCGCCGCGAGCATCAGCGGTGCGACGACTTCGGCCCGCGGGAATCGCAGCCGACGCCCGGTGCCGATGATGACGACCTCCGGATCCAGGCGCAGCAGCTGCTCGAGGTGCTCCGCCGCTATCTCCCCGGGACGCTGCGGAGCCCAGTCGACAATCAAGGTGTCGGGCGTCAGGACGAAGCTCCGCGCGAGCTCCTGCTCGTTGACCACGACGGCGGTGGCCGTGTAACCCCGGATGCTGTAACGCCCCTCGCCGGTGTCCAGTTGCAGTCTCACGTCGATGCCTCCACGGCGCCGCGCGCCGCTGGTTTCACGCAGCATAGGCCGTTAGGATCACGCGCACAATCACTCCCCCAACACGACGAGGCTGAAGACATGAGAGTAATCCTGCTGGGACCACCGGGCGCCGGCAAAGGCACCCAGGCGGACTTCATCTGCTCGGAGTTCCGCATTCCGAAGATCTCCACCGGCGACATGCTGCGGGCGGCGGTCAAGGCCGGCACGCCACTTGGCCAGGCGGCGAAGGAGATCATGGATGCCGGCGGCCTGGTCTCCGACGCGATCATCCTCGGTCTGGTGAAGGAGCGGATCGCCGAACCGGACTGCGACAACGGATTCCTGCTGGACGGCTTCCCGCGCACGATCCCGCAGGCCGAAGGCCTCCGCGAGATGGGCATAGACATCGATCGGGTCGTCGAGCTGGCCGTCGACGATGAGGAGATCGTCAAGCGCATGTCGGGCAGACGCGTGCACCCCGCCTCGGGCCGGTCCTACCACGTGCTGTTCAACCCGCCCAGGGTGCCCGACCGGGACGACGTGACCGGCGAGCCGCTGGTGCAGCGTGACGACGACAGGGAAGAGACGGTGCGCAAGCGTCTGGAGGTCTATCACCAGCAAACGCGGCCGCTCGTGGACTACTACCAGAAGCTCGACGGCCGCCGCTACACGCGCGTCGAAGGGGTCGGCGAGGTGAGCGCGATACGCGATCGCATCATCGAATCCCTGCGCCGCTGAGCGCCGCCGCTCAAGGAAGCGCCGCGTCGAGCCGATAATGACTTCGCCACGTCTGATGCCGCGCTCGATGAGTCGCAGACCCGCGCAATCGAGCGCAGCGAAGAGCAGCCAACGACGAACATCGGATGCTTGGGGAGCCGCTGACATCGATCATCGACGAACGATCCGAGTCGTAACCAGATTACAAAAAAGTTTGCAACTGTCCGCATTGTGATGTATATAAATGCGCGTGGTACTTGCTTCACATGTTGTTCAACACATCGATAGGGGGTTAAACATGGCAGCAAAGAAGAAGGCTAGCAAGAAAAAGGTAGCGAAGAAGTCCGCCGCGAAGAAGACGAAGAAGAAGGCAGCGAAGAAGAAGAAGTAGTAAGTAGTAAGGGCACAAAGGTACGATACGGTGGGATGCCAGGAACGGTTGAAAACCGATAATCGATAAGGCGACGCGAGCGGTAACAGGGAATCAGATACCGCCGCCCGCCGCGTAGCGCAACCTCTCAGATTCTCCTCCCGACATTCCAGCTTCAGTCAGCAAGCCGGCGGCATCCGCTGTAGAACGAAGGACGTCCCGGATCGCAACTCAACCCGTGGGAGCCGCAGTGCAGGCTCCATCCTGAAGATGGCTGCCAAGCGAAAGTCACGCAAAACCCGCCGTTTTGCGCTGCCACGCGCGCTGCTCCTGCAGCTCCTGGTAATCTTCGTCCTGGCCGCGGCAGCCTATGTACTCTGGGTCGATCACCGTGTAACCAGGACCTTCACCGGCTGGCACTGGCAGCTCCCGGCGCGCGTGTACGCCCGTCCGCTGGAGCTTTACGCCGGGCTTGCGATCGATCGCCGCGCAGTGGTGACGGAGATACTGCGATTGGGCTACCGGAAGGTCGACCGCCTGGAAGGACCGGGCCAGTTTGCGCTACTGAAAGACGAGCTGCAGATCCACACGCGCGGATTCGCCTTCTCGGACAAGCGAGAGCCGCCGCAGCGATGCCGCATCCGGTTCGACGCCGGAGTCGTGGCGGCGGTCGACACCCTCCCCGCCCGGACACCGATCGCGATCCTGCGGCTGGAGCCGATGCAGATCGCCCGCATCTACCCGACGCACAACGAGGACCGGGTGCTCGTGCGGCTGAAGGATGTCCCGGCCGAGATGATCGAGGCACTGATCGCGACGGAGGACAAGCGCTTCTACCGGCACATAGGCGTCGACCCGCTCGGCATAGCGCGCGCCATGATCGCCAACGTCCGCCACCTGCGCTTCGACCAGGGCGGCAGCACCATCACGCAGCAGCTGATCAAGAACTATCACCTCAGTCACGAGCGCACGCTCGTGCGCAAGATTCCCGAGATGGCCATGGCGCTGTCGCTGGAGCGCCACTACACCAAGCAGCAGATCCTCGAGGCCTACCTGAACGAGATCTTTCTCGGCCAGGACGGCAAGCGCGCCATACACGGCTTCGGACTGGCCTCGGAGTTCTATTTCGGACGGCCGCTGAAGGAGCTGCGCCTGCCCGAAATGGCATTGCTGGTCGGCCTGGCGAAGGGGGCGTCATATTACGACCCGAGGCGATTCCCGGAGCGCGCGCGCGCTCGCCGCAACCTGGTCCTCGAGTTGATGGCGGAGCAGGGGAAGATCACCGGCGAGGCCGCGGCGCAGGCCAAGGCGGCGCCGCTGGGGGTCATCGACAAGCCGCTGTTCCGCAGCACCCGTTACCCGGCGTTCGTGGAATTGGTGAGGCGGCAGCTGCGCCAGGATTATCGCGAAGAGGACCTGCGCACCGAAGGCCTGCAGATCTTCACCACCATAGATCCGCACCTGCAGGCGATCGCCGAGGAAGCGGTGAGCGACCAGATCGCCGCACTGGAGAAGGGCTACGGCCGACTGAAGGATCATCTGCAGGCCGCGATCGTGGTTTCCAACCATCAGACCGGCGAGGTGCTGGCCATCGTGGGCGATCGCAATCCCGCCTACGCAGGCTTCAACCGCGCGCTCGACGCGCGCCGCCCGGTCGGCTCGCTGCTGAAGCCGGCGGTTTACCTGGCAGCGCTGCAGCGCCCGGAGTCCTACGTCATCAGCACGCTGGTAGCCGATGAACCCGTCACCGTGGACATGCACGGCAAGCCGTGGACGCCGGGAAACTACGACGGCGTTCCGCACGGCCAGGTGACCATCGAAGACGCCCTCGCGCACTCCTACAACCTCGCCACGGTGCGTCTCGGCATGTCGCTGGGCGTGCCCGCGGTGTTGGACGTGCTGCGCGGGCTGGGCATCGACCGGCCGTTGCCGGAGTATCCGTCACTGTTCCTGGGGGCGGCTGACCTCTCGCCGATGGAGGTCGCGCAGATGTACCAGACCATCGCCACGCGCGGATTCCGCACTCCCCTGCGCGCCATACGCGAGGTGCTGACGCGGGACGGCCAGCGCTTGAAGCGCTACGAACTGAAGACGACTGCGGCGATCGACGCGCGCGCAGCCTATCTGCTCACCTACCTGCTCACGCGCGTGACCTCGGAAGGCACGGCGGCATCGCTGACGCGGTGGCTCGGCGCCGATCGCGTCGTGGCGGGAAAGACCGGCACGACGAACGACCTGCGCGACAGCTGGTTCGCGGGCTTCGGCGAGGATCTGACGGCGGTTGCGTGGATCGGGCGCGATGACAACGCGCCGATCGGGCTGACCGGCGCGCAGGGGGCGATGCGCATCTGGGGACAGTTCATGGCGGCTGCCCGGGTCCGGTCGCTGCGCATGGATCCGCCGGAGGGCATCGAGTGGCGCTGGGTCGATCGACAGACCGGCGCGTTCACGCGCGCGAACTGCCCCGGGTCGCGCAGCGTGCCGTTCATCTCGCCGGCGCCGGTGACTGGTACACTTGATTGTCCGACGACGACATTGCTCGGCATACCGGAGACGAACTATGCGCCCGTCCGCTGATCCACGCCCCATGCGCATGCCAATCCTGTGCGCGGCGTTCTTCGCCCTGCTCGGCGGCTGCACCACGGCCCCGGCGCCGGTCACCGAGGTGCCCGTGGACGAATCCGCGATGGAGCAGGGCGCCGGCGACGCCGCCGTGCCGCCGGAGGAACCGCCGCTGGAGGAAGCTCGTACGTACGCGCTGCCGGAGGAGGCGCCGCCCATAGGCGCGCAGTCCGAAGAGACGAATGTCGAGAGTGCGGCGCCGGCACCGGCACCGCCGGGGTCGGAGTCGCCGATGAACAGCCCGGCCGTCATCGCGCTCCTGGACGAGGCCGAGGTCTACGCCAACCAGGGCGACGGCGATCAGGCCGCCGCGACCATCGAGCGTGCGCTGCGCATAGAACCGAAAAACCCGTGGCTCTGGCATCGGCTGGCGGTCCTCCGCATGCAACAGGGGCGCTACAGCGAGGCCATCGAGCTCGCCGCGCGTTCCAACGCGCTGGCCGATGGCGACGCGCGGCTGCTGCAGGGCAATGAGCAGATCATGGAGCGCTCTCGCGCCGCCATGAGGGGCGCACCGCAGGGCTGAGCCGGGGAGCGTCGGGGCACCGGCCGGCGGAGTCACTCCGGGATGCGCTTGTTCCGCAGGTGATAGGCGAAGGCGATCACCTGCGCGCAGGCGACGTAGAGCGCCTCCGGTATCTCCTCGCCCAGCTCCACCCTGGCGAGCAGTTCGACCAGCTCGCCGTTGTTGCTGATCGGCACGTCGTGCTCCCGCGCGCGCTTGAGGATCTCCGCCGCCACCGGGCCCCTGCCCTTTGCGGTCACTCGCGGCGCGCCGCTGCCGTCGTAACGCAAGGCGACGGCGAGGCTCTCAGCCCCTGCTTCCTTGGCCCTCATGCGTGCGTGTCCACCAGCGGCGCGGGCGCGCTCGGCACCCTGGGGGCGGGCTCCCCCTGCAGGCACTGCACATCCGCCGGATCCAGACCGGCTTGCCGCATCTGCGCGCACAGCCAGTCCGCGTGCAGGCGCGCCAGCTCCGCCGTCGCCGGCCGCTCGGACCAGATGACCGTATGCACGCTGTCCTCGATCAGCGTCACCCGCGCGTGCATCGGTCCCAGCGGCTCGATGTCCATACTTACCGTCATCGACCACTGCCGCCGCATCCGGCCCTGTCGCCGTACCGTTTCCTCCTCGACCTCGAGCCTCAGATGCCGAAGTTCACCGGCGGGGTCACGTACCGGCAGATCCATGGTCCAGATGGCGCTGCCCTGATTGGTCTCCACCGCGGCCTTGAGCTGATTCACCTCGATCGCGGCGATCCCGCCGCGCGCCTGCTCGGCGACCCTCGGATGCGGCGGTGCGCCGTCCTCGGGCGCCGGCGGCAGCGTGACCGGCCTGGACTCGGCATGGCCGGAGACCGCGCGCGTCCTCGGCTCCGGATGCCCGGACGTCGCGGCCGCGGTCGATGCCACCGCGGGCGGCGGTGCAGCATTGGGAGAGACGGCTTGCACCAGCCGCAGCAGGGAGGCCTTCAGATCGCGAGGCACCAGTTGCTGCAGGTCCGCATCCGTCGCCCGGGCGAGATTCGACTCCAGGAACAGGCCCGATGTCAGTATCGCGCGCTTCAGCACCTCGGGTTGCGCGAGATCCTTGAATGCGGGCAGCGTATTGAGGATCGTCTGAACCAGCGCGGTCGTCCGGGCGTTGGTCGCGGGAGCGGCAGTCGCGTCCGTATCCCGCGCCGCGCGTTCGAGCGCGGGCAGCAGATCGCGCATCGACACCGCCTGCGGCAGCCGCTCCCGCAATGCCTGCTGCTGCACGCGGGCCGCGTTCTCCTGCGGACCAGGCAGCCGTTCCATCACCGTCCTTGTGCCCGCCTCCAGCACCTTGAGCTCGAACCGCTGCCCCGGGATCATCGGACCGGCGACCTGCGCCTGCACGCGCCGCTCACCGATCTGCAGAGTCGCCGTCCCTGCGGCGCTGTCCACCTTCATGACGGTCGCATTCAGCACCTGCCCCACGGCCCAGCCGCGCACCGCCGCCGGGGTGGAAAGGGCGATCAGTCGCGCCGGAAGCGCTGCATTGAGCAAGGGCGGGATCATCACGAAGAGAATCGGCCGATTGGCATGGAACTTGAAGTTATTTGCCCCGAATCAGGCACTTTCGCCGTAAAGCATCGACGGGGCATGAGCGGGGCACAGACTCAATCTCAGGGACGCCTGTGGTACGTTCGTCGCGGCGAGGTGGTGAAGGGCCCCTTCCAGACCGCGCTGATCAAACGCTACCTGATCATGGGCCGCATCCGGGCCGCCGACGAGCTCAGCCTCGACAAGGAAGTCTGGCACGTGCCGTCTCACTACCCGATGTTTTCCCGGGAAAAGCTCGAAGAGGATCGCGCCATCCTGCTCGCGCGCGAGGACGAACGCCGCGGCGTCGATCGACGGCACAACGAGTCTCCGGACAATCCGCACAAGGACCGCCGCAGCGGCGCGGAGCGACGCTCCGCCGAGCCCCCCGAAGCCGTCGCGCGTCGCCAGCGCCGGCAGCGGGTCCTCGCCAGTCTCAGGCCGACGCGCCAGAGCAATGTCGCGCCCGCCCTGATCTCGGCCTTCGCGGTGGCGTTGATCGTGGTGAGCGGATTCCTCTTCAAGCCACGGGGCGGAGGCGCTGAACCGAACTGCGAGGCCGCTCCCGCACCGGGTGTGAACTGGTCGAACTGCCGCCGGGAAGCGATCGATGCCCACGGCTCGGACCTGCACGGCGCCAACCTGCGCAGCGCCCGTCTGACGGGTGCGAACCTGGAGGCAGTCCAGCTCCAGGCCGGCGATCTCGCCTATGCCGACCTCGTGGGAGCGACCCTGATCGACAGCGATCTCTCAGGCGCCAACCTCAAGGGCACCGCGCTGCGCAAAGCGGTGCTGACCGGCGTCCGGTTCCGCGGCGCGGATCTCTCGTACGCGGATCTCTCCGACGCGGTGATCGATGGGGCGACGTTCGAAGAGGCCAGGCTCGACAACGCGATCTGGATCGATGGACGCACCTGCGCGCCGGGGTCCGTCGGCGCCTGCCGGTGACGATCCCGCTACGGGCCGGGCATTTCGCTGTCGGCGAACGACTCGGTCCGATAACGGCTGATCCGGCAGACTTCGATATCGTCGTCGGGACGCATGCCCGCCTTGCGCTTCAGTGCCGCGAGGAACTCTCGTGGGTCCGGCAGGGCGTCCCAGACCGACGGCAGAAAGGTGGCGCGGCGCGTGCCCCACTCCAATATCACTCCGTCCTCACCGGCGCGCAGCTGAACCAGCAGGTCCTCCTCGCTGCGAAATGAGATTGGGCTCGCGGGTTGCAGCACCGAGACCTGTACCCGCACGTCCGTCATCTCCGGCTCCGTCAGCGGCGCGAACCGCGGATCGCGAAAGGCGCTGGCGTAGGCGTTGTGGGCAACATCCTCGGCGACCGCCCGATGCGCCTCCAGAGAACCGATGCAGCCCCTGAGCTTCTCGCCCAGGTAGATCGTCACGAACGTCGCGCGCAGGCAACGCAAAGTCTGCGGCAGATCCTCCAGCGTCAACCCGAGGGGGCCTCCACCGCCCAGACCGCTCACGATGGAGCCGCGCGCGATGCGCAACAACAGACTGCGCTCGGGGTCCGCGAACTCAGCTCTCGTAGAAGGCATACGCGCCGTAGCCCACCACGCGATCGCGCGTGCCGGCGGTATCGCCGGAATTACGCACGTCGAGAGCCTCGACCCGCATTCCCTGCCGCTGCGCGAGCAGCAGCAGTCCGCCCAGCGCCACGCAGCCGCACGCCTGCAAGGGACCGATGCTATCGTAGTCGAGCGCGCAGATGGCCGCGGTGGTCTCCGCGTCGATACGCCGCGCGGTCTCATAGTCGTGGTAGTGGCTCAGATCGCTGCTGACCACGACGAGGGTCTCCTCCCCGCCCCAAAGGCGCCTGAGCACCTCGGCCGCCGACCTCGGGTTCGCACGTCCGAACAGCACCGGCGCCAGCGCGAAATCCTCGAACAGCGCCTGCAGAAACGGCAGCTGCACCTCCAGGCTGTGCTCGTGCCGGTGGGCGGGGGCGGAGACCGCGACCTGCGGCAGATCCCCGAGCCGCGCCTGGGTATCCGGGTCGACCTCCACCGCGCCGAGCGGGGTGTGAAACTCCCTGGCGGCGGACAATGCCGCCCCCTGCACCGCGACGCGATGCGCGGGGCCGGCGAGGACGACCCGCCGGATGCGCGAGCGCGCGGACTGCAGCAGACGATAGACGGAGGCGGCCACAGGTGCGGAATACACGTATCCGGCATGCGGCACGACGACCGCTTTCGGCAGCCGCCCGGGGCGATCTTCGGCGCCGGCCAGGTAGGACTTCACCGCCGCACGCAGGGTGAGCGGGTCCTCCGGGTAGAAATAGCCGGCGACGGCGGCGGCACGGATGTCGCTCATAGCCCCTCCTCTATGTCACAGGCGACATTACGCCGCAAGAACTGGGCGGCGTATCGTGACGCGGATCAAGCGCGGCGGCCGCGCGTCGAGGCGAGCCGGTCGGCGAGACGCGTCGGCTCCGGCAACCTGTAGCGTGTGACGCACCTTTGCACATAGTCAATGGCGCTGGCCAGTCCGATGCGATGCCCAATCGAGACGAACACCGGCCTGACCCCGCCGCGGGTACGGACGACCGCGCCGATCTGCTCCTCCCCGTCCATGAGCGGCGACCAAGCCGCCTTCTGCTGCGACGGTTCGCGGTAGGTCCCGATCAGGCAGCTCTTGGCGACCCCTATGCACGGCAGGTCGAGGAGGACGCCGAGATGACAGGCTAATCCGAACCGGCGTGGATGAGCGTATCCCTGTCCGTCACAGAGTATGAGATCGGGCAGCGCCGGCAGGCGCGCCAGCGCCGCCAGCACCGCCGGGATCTCCCGGAACGACAGCAGACCCGGGACGTAGGGGAACGAGGTCGGCACCGTCGCGATCGCCTCGGTCACGGGTTCCAGGCCCGGGAAGCCAAGCACCACCACCGCCGCGCGCGTCCTGCGTCCGCTCTCCGCGAAACCGACGTCCACGCCTGCCACGGTGCGCACGGGCCCGAGACGATCGACGCGCACGACGCGCCCGCGCAGCTGCTCCTGCAGCGCGATCGCCGCCTTCGGTTCCAGATCGAAGGGATGGTGGACCGCGAGGGTCAGCATGCGCCGCGCAGCGCCGCGATTGCCTCCAGCACGTCCTCGCGCAGCGCCGCCGCGAGCAACCGGCCCTTCTCGGGGGTGGCGCGCGTCGGATCGCCGTTGACGCCGCTGGGGCTGTAGTTCGGAGCGTGCGGATCGCTCCGGTTGAACACGCCGCGCCGGATCTGCGCCGGCGCGGGGATGGCGCGCCCCATCTCGACCCTGTCCGGATGCATCGCCAGCATGAGCGAGGTCTCGATCTCATCGGCATGGCCGCCGAAGGCCTGTTCCTCGATCTCCTTGCTGGCGCGGGTAAAACGCGGGCCGGCATAGACGTTGACGAGCGCCGCCGCCATGCGCCCGTAATCACGACGGATCGCCTCCTCGAGCGGGGCGATGGTGCTGATGCCGGTGTTCAGGATGGCGCAGCCACGCGCGCCGGCACGCGCGATGCCGGCCAGCACCTCCCGCACGACGCTGCAGAATGTCTCGCGCTGCAGCGAGATGCTGCCCGGGTAATCGACGAATACCGGATAGTAGCCGTAGGACAGCGTCGGCCAGACCACGACGGGGGCCGCGTCCACGAGCTGCCGCGCCAGCCATTCCGCCTGCAGGTAGTCGGTGCTCAGCGGCAGGTGGAAGCCGTGCTCCTTGGCAGCCGCGCCGATGGGCAGCGCGGCGACGCATCCGTCCGCGAGGGCGCCCTCGACCTCCGGCCAGCTGACGTCGGCGACGAGCAGACCGCTGCTACGCATCCGCGGCGGTCACACCCGCAGGCGGCGATAGCTCGGTCCCAGCCGATGACGCTCCTCGCCCGTCAGGGCCGCCATGACCAGCGCCCCGAGGGTCCAGCCGATGACGACGTCGGCGAGATCCAGGAGCATGAACTCGGTGGAGAAGTGCCACCAGATCCAGTTCGGCAGGCGGCCGGCGATCGCGATCACGATGCCGACCGTCGCGATGAACAGCACGCGCTGGAAGTAGCCCAGGCCTTCGGCCGCGCGCACCAGCCAGGCGATCAAGAGTGCGGCGAGGATACTGGCCGCGACGGCGTATGCCATCGGCATCGTCATCTGCGGACCGGCGCCCTCGCGCGCATAGGCGACGAAGGCGAACGGCCCTGCCTGCGGGGGCGCCGCCTCGGCCGGCGTGAGCGCGCCTTGGGACGGCTGCGGCTTCGGAAGGAGGTAAATGCCCGACACCGGCGCATTGTCGACGAGGACCTGCGCGACCTGATCCTCGTTGGCGAATGCCTTGATCGTCGGGGCATGCCAGCCGAGCACCATCCAGGAGACGGCGCCCCACGCGAATACGATCACGCCGCCGAGCACGGCAGCCAGCAATGTCTTCATCGACCGTTCCTCCCGCCTGGTACACGCCCTGCTTGTTTTGTCGTCTTGCAGCGCCTCCATGCGCAGTTGCGAGGACCGCTTCGCGGGCAAGGATATAGGAATAGATCCGCGTGGTCATCCCCCGCCCGCGCGGGGGCAATCGCCCCGATCGCGCCCGGCCGCCGCTCCCCCCTCCCCGCCCGGCGCCGCCCCGGGTAGGCGCGGCCGCCGTATGGCGCAGGCCGATCGATGTCGACACCTCCCTCTGCCCTCGCAGCGCCTCCGGCGACATGCGGCGGGGGCCGAGGCGCCACGCAACCACGGGAAGCACGCGTGCGTAGCCACGACCACGCGCGCCGTTGCCTCCTTAACCGTACGAACGCAAACGGATAAGATGCGCCGAGTTCATGCCGAGGACACGATGATGGAGCGGCTGCGCGCCAAGATCCGCGATATCCCGGACTTCCCCACGCCCGGGATCCTGTTCAAGGACATCACGCCTTTGATGAAGGACCCCTCCGCGATGCGCCTGGCGGTGCACCAGATGCTGCATCCTTTCCTTGGCGAGCGCATCACCGCGGTCGCCGGCATGGAGGCGCGCGGTTTCATATTCGGCAGCCTCGTCGCCTGGGAGCTGGCCGTCTCCTTCATTCCACTGCGCAAGCCGGGGAAGCTGCCGCACAGGACGCGCAGCGCCACCTTTGACCTGGAGTACGGAACCGCGACGCTGCAGGTACACGAGGATGCCCTCGGCCCCGGCGACCGCGTTCTGCTCATCGATGACGTGATCGCCACCGGCGGCACGGCGCTGGCGAGTTGCCAGCTGCTGGAGAACCTGGGCGCCGAGGTGGCCGGCTGCTGCTTTCTCGTCGAGCTGGCCTTTCTGAGAGGTCGCGATCGGCTCGCCGACTACCGGGTGCACTCGGTGCTGCAGTACTGAACGATCGCGATCCGGACGCCGACCCTGGCGGCCGCGCGCGGCTCATGCCACGAGACGATAGCAGGGCACATAGTCCCGCCCTGGCAGCCGCATGCGCTGCTGCGCCACGAAGGCGCGCAGCAACGCGTCGAGCGGCTCGACGATGGCCCTCTCCCCGTGTATCTCGAACGGGCCGTGCTCCTCGACCAGCCGCATGCCCTCCTCCTTGACGTTGCCGGCGACGATGCCGGCGAAGGCCCGCCGCAGGTTGCAGGCGAGCTGATGCGGTGGCTGATCGCGATGCAGCGCCAGCTTCGCCATGCTCTCGTGGTTGGCGTAGAACGGTAGCTGGAAGTCCAGGCCGAGGCGCAGCGGCCAATTGAAGTAATAGGCCTCGTCCTCGCGCTGGCGGTACTCCAGTACCGCTTCGGCCTGCTCGCGCATCGTGCGCGCCACGGCTGCCGGATCATCGATGATGACACACAGTAGTGCCGCGGTTTCCCTGCCGAGCGTGGCCTCGATGAAACCGACGAACTCTCGGAAATAGCCCTCGCTCGAGGCCGGCCCGGTCAGCACGACGGGGAACGGCAGCTTCCGATTTTCCGGGTGCATCAGTATGCCCAGCAAATACAGCATCTCCTCGGCCGTACCCACGCCGCCGGGGAAGACCACGAACACGTGTCCCAGCCGCACGAACGCCTCCAGGCGTTTCTCCATGTCCGGCATGATGACCAGGTCGTTGACGATCGGATTGGGCGACTCGGCGGCGATGATCCCGGGTTCGGAGATGCCGATGTAGCGCCCGCCGCGAAAGCGCTGCTTGGCGTGACCGATCGTCGCGCCCTTCATCGGGCCCTTCATCGCCCCCGGCCCGCAGCCCGTGCACACGTTGAAGCCGCGCAGGCCGAGTTCATAACCGACTTTCTTGGTGTAATCGTATTCGTCGCGACTGATGGAGTGGCCGCCCCAGCACACCGCCAGCGGAGGGGACCGCCCGGCCCTAACGATGCGCGAATTGCGCAGAATGCTGAAGACCGCGTCGGTCAGGCCCGCAGAGCTCGTCAGATCGAACCGGCCGCCGCGATGGATCTCGTTCTGGACGTACAGGATGTCGCGCAGCACCGACGACAAGTGCTCGCGTATGCCGCGGATCATGCGCCCGTCGACGAAGGCCCTGGGCGGCGCGTTGACAATCTCGATCTTCACGCCGCGCTCGTTCTGCACCAGTCTCACGTCGAAATCCGGGTGCGCCTCCAGCACGGTGCGCGTGTCGTCGATGTCGCTGCCGCTGTTCAGCACCGCCAGGCAACAACGGCGAAAGGTCTCGTACAGCCCGCCGGTGCTGGTGCTGCACAGCTCGTTGACCTCTCGCTGCGAGAGGACCTCGAGACTCCCCTCAGGATTGATGACCGCATCCACTCCGTACGCCATCACGCTCCCCCGTGCGCTGTCACAACTTCTTCATCTTACTTGAAAATTCCTTACACAATCGCACTGTACCGTAACCGCGTCGGGCCATGGAAACCCGACTTCCGGAGACATCGGCGTGATACATATCAACAAGAGTGGCGCGGACCACACGATTGAGATGACCCTTGGACTCGATGGCGCGGCCCCTCAGGGGGCAGCCGACTGGTGGCGCCTGGTCGATCAGATCGTTCAGCTCGAGGAATTGATCTCGGAGCTCCAGCAGGAATCCGACGGCAGTTCCGCAGCACTTCGGCGCGACCTGCGCCGCCTGCTCAAGGAGAAGCGCGTCCTCCTCAAGTCGATCGACGTCTGCTGCTGACGGCCGCAGCGACCGCGCCCGCCGCCGGCGGGCCCGCAATTCGCGCCGTCGCGCCGCCATGGCGTGGAAGCGGCCCCCGGCGTGCCGGACCGCGGACTCCAAGGATGCCTCCAACCCACGTATAATCCCCGGCGCAGCCGATGCCCCGGCAGGCACCAGTCTGCCCTGCTAGCTCAGCGGGCGAGCCGGACCAGGGCAAACATCCGGCGAATGTTCGCCCCGGCGAGCCCTCGTCAGGGACGAGGAGGCCGGGAACAGGCTCCAGGGAGGGATGCAACCACCGTAGAATTGCAGCGACGCCATACGCCCTGGTAGCTCAGGGGATAGAGCAACCGCCTCCTAAGCGGTAGGTCGGCGGTTCGAGTCCGCCCCAGGGCGCCATTTGGCCGCACAGTCGCGACGCCTCCGAGAATCACGCAGTGATCGCCCGTATGCAACCGGCCCGTCGCCGCCCGCTCACCCTCGCCGCGGCCCTCGCCACAGTGACGGCGCTCGCTGCCCACGCGTCGGTCGCGGAGTACCGCGCCGGTACGGCGGCGGCGGGAGACTGCGCCGCAGGCCCCGCCGCGTCCTCCCACGACGCGGGCGCCCTCCGGCCCCGCCACGCCGAGCTCTTCAGCGTCGAGGCCTTCCCACATTACAAGATCCTCACGGTCAGGCTGGCGCCGGATGACCCCAACCCGCTGCGGTACCTGCTCGTGCAGCGCGGTGCGCCGCGTCCCGAGGTCGGGGATGTCGACGCGACCGTGACCATCCCGGTACGCTCGACGGTGGCCCTTTCCAATGCCTACCTGCCTTTCATCTCCGCCAACGGCGCGATCGGGACCGTGGTCGCGGTGAACCAGCACTCCCATGTCGGCGACCCCGCCCTGCGCGAGGCCATCGAGCGCGGCCAGGTATGGGAGGTCGGGCGCGAGGCCAATCTCGACCGCGAGCGCCTCGCATTGCTGAACCCCGAAGTGGTCCTCACCTACGGCGACGGCAGGCCTCCGGAATCGCTCGCGCCGCTGCTGCGGCTCGGCCTGCCGGTCGTCGTCACCTCGGAGTACCGCGAGGCGAGTCCGCTGGCCTATGCAGAATGGGTCATGTTCTTCGCCGCCTTCTACAATTCCGAGGCCGCGGCGGCGGCGCGCTTCGAGTGCCAGTCGCGGCGATACGAGTCGCTCCGGCGGCTGGCCGCGGATGCCGGAGCGAGGCCCGCCGTACTGGCGGGCGGCAGTTACCGCGGGACGTGGTACGTGCCGGCGCCCCGCAGCTACACTGCGCGCATGATCGCCGACGCGGGGGGCCGCTACGTGTTCTCCGCGCTGCGGCCCGACGGTCAGGCCCATGAGACGACGATCGCGATCAGCCTGGAGGAGGCGCTGGCCTACGGCCGACTCGCCGACATCTGGATAGACACCATGGAGTGGCGTTCACTGGCCGAGGCGCGCAGCCAGGACCCTCGCTATGCGCGGTTCCGGGCCTTCCAGCAGCGCCAGCTGTACAACAACGACAGGCGTCGGAACGCGCATGGCACCAACACCTTCTGGGAGGCGGGCCTGGCGGAGCCGGAGGTGGTCCTTGCGGACCTGATCGCGATATTCCATCCCGAGCTGCGCACCGGCCAGGAGCTGAAGTGGTACAGACGCCTGCCTGAGGACGCGCCGTGACCCCCGGGCTCGCGGACCGCTTGAGCTCGTCGCGCTGGTCGTCGCCGGCGTACAGCGCCGCGGCGCGCCGTCGATTCCTGCTCGTACTGCTGTCCCTGTCGGCGCTGGTGCTGCTGCTGGTGACGCTCGCCTGCGCCTTTGGCTCGGTGCCGGTCACGCTGGCCGGCATCTGGCGCGACGACGCGGGAGGCGCCGCCGCGGCGCAGGCCCGTCTGATCGTCCTGGAGCTGCGTCTGCCCGCGGCCTGCACGGCCGCGCTGGCCGGCGCCTCGCTCGCGGTCAGTGGCCTGCAGTTGCAGACCTACTTCCGCAACCCGCTGGCCGGTCCCTTCGTGCTCGGCGTGGACAGCGGCGCCGCGCTCGGAGTGGCGCTGATGCTGATCGCGCTGCCGGCGGCGCTGGCCGCCGATCCCAATCTTGCCATGTTCTCGGACCTCGGACTGTCGGGCGCGGCGATCGCCGGGGCGGCAGGCACGATCGCGTTCGTGCTGGTGGTCGCGCGCAACGCGCTGAACGACGCCACGCTGATCGTCGCAGGCCTCATGCTGAGCCTGCTGCTGGCCAGCATGGTCAGTTTGCTGCTGCACTACGCCGATCCGTTCCGCCTGCAGGCCTTCGTGCTGTGGACCTTCGGAAGCTTCGCGGGCGTGCCCTGGCAGCGTCTGCCCGCCTACGCGGGCCTTGCCGGCGCGGGCCTCGCGCTCGCCCTCTGGGATGCCGGCGGTCTGAACGCCCTGCAGCTCGGTCCGCTCACCGCCGGTACCCTCGGGGTGGACCACCGCCGCTGCCGGCGGCGCATCATCGCGTCGACAGCACTGCTGGCCGGCGCGACGGTCGCGTATTGCGGCCCGCTCGGGGTGGTCGGCACCGCCGCGCCGCATATAGCGCGCGGTCTCTTGCGGTCGGCCGATCATCGCCGGTTGATGCCGGTCACCGCCATGGTGGGCGCCGCGCTGACGCTGCTCGCCGACCTCTTGAGCCGCCTGTTGGCGAACGAGGGCACGCTGCCGCTCAACGCGGTGCTCGCCATCCTGAGCGCGCCAGTCGTCATCGCGGTGCTGGTGCGCTCGAGCCGCTCGGGCTGGTAGATGCCCGTGCCGCTGCTCGAGGCAGACGCTCTGGTCACCGGCTATCCCGGGCGCCGCGCCTCGGCATCGGCCGTCTCCACGATTGCCTCGCTGCGCATCGATCCGCACGACCTCGTCTGTCTGCTCGGACCGAATGGCGCTGGGAAGTCGACCTTGTTGCGCACGCTCAGTGGGCTGCAGGCCCCGCTGTCGGGATCGATCCGCCTAGGTGACCAGCGTCTGGAGCAGATGTCGAGTCGCGAGCGCGCGCGCGTGCTCACCTACGTCGGCAGCGAGTCAGCGCCCGCATCGCCCATACGCGTGCACGAATTCGTCGCCCTCGGGCGCTATCCTCACCGCGCCGGATGGAGCGCCCTGCGGCCACAGGATCACCGGGCGATCGAACGGGCCATCGAGGATGCGGGGATCGGCGCGATGGTCGACCGCGATGTCACCCGTCTCAGCGACGGCGAGCGTCAGCGCATACTGCTGGCGCGCGCCCTGGCGCAGGAGCCGAGGATACTTTTCCTGGACGAGCCGACCGCGCATCTGGACATCGTTCAGCGCCGCAGGCTGGCGAGCACCCTGCGGGCCGTTGCGGCGCGCGGGGGCATGGCGGTGGTCGCCACTACCCATGACCTCGATTTCGCGCTCGGCGCCTCCGAGCGTCTCTGGGTCCTGGATCGCGGCCGTCACCTGTGCATCGATGCGCGCACCTCCGGGCTGGATCGTGCGAGCATCGAGGCCGCCTTCGGCATTTCCACCGGCGAGGGAAGCGCGCGCGTATCTCCAGACTGAATCGCGCGCCGCGCCGGCCGTGTCCGCTCCGGGCCGCGAACAGTTACACTGCCGTGCGAGCGGCAATCGGCCGCGACCTGCCGGACCAGACTCGATGGCCATCAAACTGACGAGAATCTACACCCGCACCGGCGACGACGGCTCCACTGCGATGGTCGGCGGCGGCCGGGTATCGAAGACCGATCTGCGTGTCGAGGCGTATGGCACCGCAGACGAGCTGAACAGCGTCCTCGGCATAGTGCGCACGCTGGTCGACCAGCGTGAGGACGCCGACAACCGCCTGGTGCGGGCAAGCCGCGAGGACCTGCATCGCCTGCAGAACCGGCTGTTCGATATCGGCAGCATACTCGCCACACCCGACGGCAGCCGCTACGAGGGCATGCCGCAGGTCGGCGCGGAGGACATCTCCTGGCTGGAACGCCGCATCGACACGATGAACGCGGAACTGAAGCCCCTGGACTCCTTCGTCCTGCCCGGCGGGGGCATGCTCAATGCCCATGCTCATCTCGCCCGCACGGTCTGTCGCCGCTTCGAGCGCGTTCTCTGGAGGCTCCAGGAGCGTACTCACGACGTCCCGGCAGAGGTGCTGACCTTCGCGAACCGGCTCTCGGACTACCTGTTCGTCTATGCGCGCTGGGCCGCGCTCTGCGGCGGCGAGCAGGAGTACCTCTGGGAGCATCCGCTGAAGGCCCGGGACCGCTGACCCCGGCCGACGTGCGTGGCCGCTCCCGGCGGGAGCACGCGCGGCTGCATTCCCGCGCAATGTTCTGAGCGGCCGGTCACGGACTGCCGGTCGGAGGCGATGTCATCGTTGGCCGCATCGCCCTGCCGACGGCCGCGCGCCACGATCGCTGCTCCCGAGGCGCGATTGAACCTGCGCTTGAACCGCACATGCCCGAGACCCGTCCGAACGACCCCTGGCCTCCTCGCCACCCTGCTACGGCGGCGGACACAGCGGTAGGCGCCGCGTCGGGCGGCCGGCTGCGACCGCGCCGACCGCCTCCGACGGCGACGCAACGCCGGCATTGGGAACCGTACCTCTTCATCGATCAGCTGCGCCTCATGCCACAGGGCGATGGGCCGGGCCGGGGCTTGCGGCTGCTGACCGCCATCACGGTGGCGACCGACGGTCGTCCCACGACCCGCTTCCTGCTGCCGGTGCGCGAATCCCACGCGGAGTGCTGGGTGCGCATGCTGACCCAATTGCAGCGCGAGCGTCTCCCGGATCTGCGCCTGATCGTGGCCGACGCCTCACCGGTGTTGCGCGCCGCGACGCTGCGCGCGTTCCCGCGCGTCCAGTGGCAACAGTCGATACCGGCGTTTTGCGCGCGCGTGCTCGCGCAGATACCGGCCGGGCAGAGGGTGGGCGTGGCACGCCGGCTGTGGAACATCTACCGGCAGCCGGATCGGACTTCTGCGACCGCCCACGCAATCGGCGTCGCCACCCTGCTCGCGCGGCTGGCGAACTGGTCCGCGGCCGTGTACTTCGCCCGCTGTTATCAGGACACGCTGACGTTCTACAACTTCCCGGAGTCGGATTGGCAGCAGTTGCGGGAGCAGGCGATCACCAGCGAGCTGCGCGCCAACATGCGGAGACAGCTCGCCCTCGACGCGCACATCGACGGCTGGCACCTCGAGGACTACGGCGCCTCGGCCCGCTTGCTCCTCGTGGCGCCGGGCCCGGTCGCAGCCGCCAAGGGTGGCTCGCCGATGATGGACGACGGCGGCGCAAACCCAAGTTCTCCGCGCGGCGCCGCGGCGCCGCAGCCGCCATCGACGATCCCGGGGGGCGGGGACGCGCAAACCTCGGACCCCGGGCCGACATCGCCTCCCGATCAGTCCCCCGCGCGAAACTCGGAGGCGAGCGACTCCGACGTCCCCGGCAGCCCGCCCGCTGACCTCCCATCGGCGGAGGACTTCCCGAACAGGGCGACCGCAGGCGTGGCGGGCCCGCCGACGTTGCCCGCCTGGCCGGATTACATCGAAACCGAGCCCACCCAACCGCCTGCGATCCACATGGAGTTCATTGAGGTGGAGGACCGCTACGGTTACACCCCTTTGCTCGAACACGAGCAACGTGCGGCGGCCCTCGCCACGACCCGCGGCGAAAGCACGCGCGCGGCGCCGGCGCCGGGCTCCCGCCCGAAGGGGCGGCTCAGGCGCGTCGCAGACCTGGTGCTCGGGAGGGTCGGCGTCGCGGCAGCCGGCAAGCCGGCGGCCCAACAGTTGGGGGATATGCCGCCGGCCGCGGGATTCGGCACCGGCGGCGCGATCCCCGCGCCGCCCGGGCCGGCCTGAGCGCGCGGTGACCGGGCGCTCTGCGCCGGGCTATTCTTCGACCCGCGCGATCGCCTGCCGCGAGACGCGCTCGGTCGTCACCGAAAGCCGCTGGATCAGGGTCCGCAGAAAGGCCTTGAGAAATCGCACCTGGCAGACCATCGACACCTGGTTGATGACCGTGGCATTCAGCTTCAGCAATGCCGTTTGCGACTTGGCGACGATGGTCGCGGTGCGGCGCGCGCGGGTCAGGTAGCCCATCTCGCCGAAGCAGTCGCCGGTCTTCAGTATCCGGAGGTCGACGCCACCCTTGCGCACAGTCACCTCGCCGCCGGCGATGACGTAGAAGGAGTCGTCGATCTCGCCCTCCACGATGATCTCGGCGCCGGGGGCGTACTGCAGCCAGTTTCCCGCTCTCACCAGCTCCCAGAGCTCCGCGTCGGTGAAGCCGCGGAAGAACTCCAGCCGCTTCAGATCCTCGCACAATTCTTCCGCAGCGATCTCCTCCCGCGGCTGATCGAGCATGCGATCGAAGGCACGGCTCAGGTCAGCGGCAAACTCCATCGCGGTGGGATAGCGATCCTGCGTGTTCTTCGCCATGGCGCGGCGCACGATGGCCTCGAGCGCCTCCGGCACGCCGCTGCGCGCGCTGGCCAGCGGCGGGGCCTCCTCGTTCAGGATGCGATGGATGAGGCGCGAGAAGCTCTCGGCCGCGAAGGGATGGCGGCCGGCGAGCAGCTCGTAGGTCACCACACCCAGGGAGAAGATGTCAGTCTGCGCCGTGAGCGAGTCCTCGTTCAGCTGCTCGGGCGACATGTACCGGGGAGAGCCGATCATGGCCATGGGCATCGTGCCGGTGGAGTCGTGCTTGCTGAGGTAAGCGATGCCGAAATCCCCCAGTTTCACGTCGAGGTCGGCGCTCAAGAGGATGTTGCTGGGCTTGACATCGCGGTGGATCACGCCCTGCCGGTGCGCGTAGTCGAGGGCCTTGGCCACCTTGAAGACGATCTCCACCACCTTTTCCACCGGCAGCAGGGATTCCGGCTTGCAGTGCTTCTTGAGGGTATCGCCGCCCTCCACGTACTCCATGACGATGTAGCACTCGTCGCCGTCCACGCCCGCGTCGAAGATTGCGGTGATGTTCGGGTGGGTAAGCAGGCCGGCGGTGTGGGCCTCGTTGAAGAACAGCTTGCGATATTGAGCTCCGGAACTCTCGTCCTGGAGCTGTTCGGCGTGGGCAACCTTGATGGCGACCTTTCGATCGACGTAGGGATCGTGGCCGAGATACACCGTTCCCATGCTGCCGCGCCCGATCTCTTCCAGCAGCTCGTACTTGCCGAGGCTCTTGGTCTTGGTCTTTGACGTCATGTCGGAAATCGTGGGAGACGGGGCCAGAACGAGGTGCGCAATCCTAGCGTCGGCGCCCCGGGTTGGGTGTGTTGCGAACCGCGTTTTTGGACACCGTCACGGTTTGTGCATCCGCAACAATTCATAGACTAGCACACTTGCTCCCGGGTACGGGGCGCTTCGCGGTTGTACTCTCCCACCTTCGGTGACACACTATTTCTTGAGGGTGCGGAAGAAGAATACCAATCGGGCAGGCATTTTGCGCTGGAGGCTGCAAATATGGTGACTGTTCAGCAGGTGCTGAGAGACAAGGGGTCCGCGGTCTGGTCGATAGGGCCCGACGCCACCGTCTACGAGGCTGTGGAGATGATGGCCGACAGGGGCGTCGGGGCATTGCCCGTCATCGATTGGGCCAACAATCTGGTCGGTATCATTTCCGAACGCGACTATACGCGCAAGATCGTCCTGCGGGACCGCTCTTCCCGCGCCACCAAGGTGCGGGAGATCATGACCGCGAAGGTATATCACGTCAGTCCCACGGCCAGCATCGATGAATGCATGATGCTCATGTCCGAGCACCACATCCGCCACCTGCCCGTCGTCGACGGCGACCGCGTGGTGGGGATGATGTCCATCGGCGACGTGCTAAAAACCATCATAACCGAGAAGCAGTCGCTCATCGAACAACTGGAGAGCTACATTTCCGGCACAGGTTGACCCGGCCATGCCGGGACGGTGACAGCGGCATCGTAAACATGCGAGCATTTCTGGCCACACTGCTGGTTGTCGCGTGTCTTGCCGCCGCTGCGTACCTGTACCTGCAACGTCCCACGCCGCCGCCGGCGTCGAGCGCCGAAGCCACCCCGCCCGCACCTGAGACTCCCTCCGCGGAACCCGATACGGGAACCGCCGTCACCGACACCCCCGCCGCCACCGATGATGCGCTCGAAAAGGAAGCGCGCGAGTACGTGCGCGAGATCACCGAGCTCAAGGCTCAGCCGCTGGCCGCCGACAGCGCGGACAACTTCGTGCAGCGGGATCAGACCATACAGCTGCTGCCGACCCAGAACGCCGACACCGTCACACCCGAGAAGCTGCTGGCGGATCCGGAGCTGAGACCTGAGACGCCGCTGACCATCATCAGGGACGTCGATCGGATCGAGATCGTCACCATCGAGAAGCTGCAGGAGATGTACGGGCAGACGCCGGATAAGCAGATCAGGGTCCTCGACGGATCGCAGACCAAGGTCACCTCCGTCGGAGCGCTGCTGGCCGAGCATGGCAACGCGCCGGACACCGCCGTCACGATGGTGACAAAGGTCGAGGAGGTTCAATCCACCACCGCGCAGGAGCTTGCGGCCGACTCCGCGCTGGACCCGAACCAGCCAATCCGGGTACTGCGCGGCCGCCAGGCCCTCGACGCCGCGACGGTCGCCGAGCTCATGATGGGCAGCGACGATGCCGGCGCCGATGCCATCTACTACGTTCGCACGGTCAAGGAGACGGACACGCAGGGCATCTGGGGCATCGTTCAGTACGGACTCATCGACAATTTCGGGCGCGGGATCGCAATCCGCCGCGGCGAAGACATCAGCACCTACCGCGTCGACATACCGCGCAACGCCGACGAGATGGTAAACGGTCGCGACAGTTCGTTCCTCGGACGGCTGATCTTCGAGAAGTCGCAGCACAGCTACATCTACAATCTCGAGCAGGGGCGCATGGGACGCAATCCGGACATGATCCGTCCGGGCCAGGAGCTCCTCATAATCCGCTTCACCGCCGACGAACTGGTGGACATCTACAAGCACTTCGTCAACAACCGCCGCAGTTGACGACGGGCCCCTGGTCACGGCCGGGCGATCCGATGGCATAATCGGTCAATTCATGTTCTGCACCCGCCCGGAATGAACCACGACATAACCGCCAGTGCGCCCTGGCGCGCGCTCCGTGTCCATCACGCGCAGGTGGCGACGCTGCACATGCGCGATCTGTTCGATTCCTCACCTGCACGCGCGACGGCCTTCAGCCTCGAGGCCGCAGGCCTTTTCCTGGACTACTCCAAGAACCGGATCGTGCCGGAGACCATGCGGCGGCTGCTGGACTTGGCGCGCGCCGCGGACGTCGAGGGCCAGCGCGACGCGATGCTGGCCGGCGCGATCGTCAACAACACGGAGCACCGCGCCGTCCTGCACACGGCGCTGCGGCGACCGATCTCGCAACCGCTGACGGTTGACGGCGTGAACATCATGCCCGCAATCGCCGAGGTCCAGCGGCGCCTGCGCGGCCTGGTCGATGCACTCGCCAGCGGCCGCTGGCGCGGCTATAGCGGACAGCGGATAACGGATGTGGTCAACATTGGCATAGGCGGCTCGCACCTGGGACCCTGCATGGCCACCGATGCACTGAGGGCGCATCATTGCACCGGTCTGCGCGTGCACTACGTCGCCAACGTCGACCCCGGTGACCTGTCCCACGCGCTCTCCCCGCTGCACCCGGAGTCGACCCTGTTCGTCGTGGTCTCCAAGACCTTCACGACCCAGGAGACCTCCGCGAATGCCCAAGCTGCCAGAGACTGGCTGCTGCGAAGTTTCGGCGACGCCCGTGCCGTGGCCTCTCACATGGTCGCCGTCACCTCCAACGTCGAGGCGGCGCGGGCCTTCGGTATCGATCCGGCGAACACCTTCGAGATGTGGGATTGGGTCGGCGGCCGTTATTCGCTCTGGTCGGCCGTCGGTCTGTCCACCGCCTGCGCGGTGGGCTGCGACGCGTTCGCGGATATGCTTGCGGGCGCCTACACGATGGACAGCCACTTCCAGCAGGCGCCGTTGGAGGCGAACATGCCCGTGATCCTGGCACTGCTCGGGATCTGGTATCACAACTTCTTCGGCGCCGAGAGCCTTTGCGTGGTGCCCTACGATGAGTCCCTGCGGCACTTCCCGGCCTACCTGCAGCAGCTCGACATGGAGAGCAACGGCAAGCGTGTCGACCGCGACGGCCGCCCGGTGCAGGCGAGCACCGGCCCGGTGCTCTGGGGCGGGACGGGCACCAACGCTCAACACGCCTTCTTCCAGCTTCTGCACCAGGGCGGACGCCTGGTGCCCCTGGATCTCCTGGTGGGCATGAGAAATCCGCGCCCGATTGGGAACCAGCACGACATCCTGGTCGCCAACTGCATCGCCCAGGCCGAGGCGCTGATGCGCGGGCGGACACTCGACGAGACCATGCGGGAATTGCGATCCTCTGGCGTCGAGGAGAGCCGAATCGGGCAGCTTGCGCCGCACCGCGTGTTCCCCGGCAACTGCCCGAGCAACCTCATCGTCTACCCGGAACTCACGCCGCGGGTGCTTGGGGCGCTTGTCGCCCTCTACGAGCACAAGGTGTTCGTGCAGGGCGCGATCTGGGGACTGAATTCCTACGATCAGTGGGGCGTGGAACTTGGCAAGCAGCTGGCGGGCACGGTGCTACGGGAACTGCAGGGGGGCGCGCAGGCCGAACACGACGCCTCTACCGCGGCGCTGATCGCCCGTTACCGCCGCCACTGCGAGGCCGGCGGCGCCGAAAACTGAAGCCGGTCTGCGGGGTCCGCCGTCAGCGCCCGCGTCAGGGGGACGTGTCCGCCATCCTCTCGGTGGTCGACGACAGGCGCTCGATGAGGATGCGCAGGAACACGCGGCAGAACCGCAGCTGGCAGTCCTTGGAGACCTGCTCGATGAGCGTGGAGTTCACCCGCATCAACGTCACGGGCGAGGTCGCGATGATCGAAGCCGTGCGCCGGCGCCGGCTGATGTAGCCCATCTCGCCGAAGCAGTCGCCCGCCTTCAACTCGCCCACTATCGTGTCGCCCTTCTTCACGACCACCGAGCCGTTGATGAGGATGTAGAAGGAGTCGTCGATCTCCCCTTCGACGATGATCTCGCCGCCTTCGTCGAAGCGCTCCCAGACGCTGGCACGCATGATTTCCCAGATCTCGGCTTCGCTGAAACCGCTGAAGAAGTCGAGCCGTTTCACGCTCGCGACCTTTTCCTTGGTGGAGATATCCTCGACGGGCTGATCGAAATTCCTGAACGTGGTGCTGAGGTCTACGGCGATGTCCATGCCCATCTTGTAGCGTCGCCGCAGATCCTTCTGCAGACATCGGTTCACGATCTGCTCGAGCTGCTCCGGAAGATCCGGCCGTACCTGCCGCAGCGGGATGGGCTCCTCGTTGACCACCCGGTAGATGAGCTTGGAGAAGGAATCCCCCCCGAAGGGGTGCCGCCCGCTCAGCAACTCGTACATGACCACGCCCAGCGAGAACAGATCGGTCTGGTTGCCGACGTTGTCCTCCTGGATCTGCTCCGGCGACATGTAGCGGGGCGACCCGACGAACCCGACCGGCAGCGTCTTGGAGGAGTCGCGCCGAGTGACATAGGCGATGCTGAAATCGGCTATCTTGAGATCGCCATCGGGGGTCAGCAGCATGTTGGAGGGTTTGATGTCGCGGTGGATCACCCCCTGCCGGTGCGCGTAGTCGAGCGCCTTGGCGCACTTGAACACGATCTCCAGAACCTTGGAAACGGGCAGCAGCTTGTCGGGGCGGGTATAGGATTTCAGCGTGTCGGCGCCCTCGACGAGTTCCATCACGATGTAGCAGGTCTCGCCCTCCACACCGGCGTCGAAGATGTCCAATATGTTCGGGTGGCGCAGCATTCCCGCCGTGTGCGCCTCGTTGAAGAACATCTTGCGGTAGGTCTCGCCCGACTCCTTGTCACGCAGCGCCTCGGCCAGGGCCACCTTGATGGCGACGGGCCGGGCGACGAAAGGGTCGAAGCCGCGGTACACGACTCCCATGCTACCCCGCGCTATGGCGTCGATGACGTCGTACTTGCCGAGCTTGCGCGGCAGAGTGTCGGGGCTTTCCAGGAGCGCGTTCATTTCGGGTCGGGCCTTCCGTCGCATGTTACTTGAAAGGCCGCTGCCGGGGATAGCGACTCCGATAACAGTTCAGCCCAAAACCGCCTTCCCGGCCAGCGGCCCAGCGGCGCGTCCGGCCCACCGCGGCCAGCACGGACGCGGTCGAATCACCTTCGCGGCAGCCGGCGCGGCGCGCGCATCCGGTATAATCGCGCCATGCTCAAGTCTTCGTTTTCGCCCCGCCTCCTGGCTGCGGCGGCGGTGGCGCTCACTCTGGGCGCTGCGGCTGCCTGGCTCACCGATAGCGTCAGGCTGACCCGTTCCGCTCGGGGCACGGAGGGGTTGCTGTGGCCCCCTCCGAAGACCCTCGAGGGATTCGCGCTGCTGGACCAGTCCGGCGCGCCGTTCACGCCCGAGCGACTGGAGGGCAAGTGGTCCGTGCTCTTCTTCGGTTTCACGAACTGCCCCGACATCTGCCCAAACACCTTGCGGCTGCTCGAGAGGGCGTCGCCCGCATTTCCCGCGGATACGCAGGTCGTGTTCGTCTCCGTCGACCCCGAGCGGGATAGCCCGGAATCCGTCGCGCAGTACGTCCGTTTTTTCGATCCTGGCTTCATCGGCGTGACCGGAACGCCGGATTCCATGGCCGAGTTCACCCGCAGCGTCGGCGTGCTCAGCATGCGCACCGAGGCCGACGAGCACGGCAACTACAGCGTCGACCACTCCGCCGCCCTGTTTCTCGTCGACCCGCGGCGGCGCCTGGTGGGAATTATCTCGCAACCCTTTACCGAGGAATCGGTCTCGCGCCTGTACCTGGAAATCCGCAACTTCGTGGAGCGGCAGGGATGATGTGCCGCCGTATGCGGGTGTTCGCCGCGGCGGCGCTGGCCGTCGCGCACACACTTGCTCACTCCGCCGAATCCGGGTGGGTAGAGGACGCGTGGATCGAGGAGGGTCCTCGCGACGTTCCGGTCCTGGCCGGTTACGCGACCATCCGGAACCCCACGGCGCGAACGGCGCGGCTGTTGAACGTCTCCTCCCCGCGCGCCGAGCGCATCGAGATACACCGCAGCGAGATCACCGAGAACACCGCGACCATGACGCGCGTCGGCGAACTGCCAATCCCGCCCGGCGGCGAGATCCGCTTCACGCCCGCCGGCCATCACCTCATGATCTACGGCGTCGCGCCGCCGCCGGCGGCCGGGGAGAAGTTGCCCCTGGTGTTCGAGTTCGACGAAGGCCGCAAGCTGACCGTGCAGGCCGTCGTCCGTCGCAGCGAGTCCCCGCCGGGCGCCGCCGAGGACAGCGACCGGGCCGACGGCAGCCACTGATCCGACTGCCCGCGAATGCCATTGGACCGTCTGAAAGTGCTACCGCAGTATCTGCTGCCGCAGCACCTGCTCACCGGTATCGCCTATCGCATCGCGCGCTGTCGAAACCCGCTGCTGAAGAACATGCTCATCCGCGCCTTCGTTCGCCGCTACGGCGTCGACATGGGCGAGGCGGTGCACGAGCGTCCGGTGGACTACCGCGATTTCAACGCCTTCTTCACCCGCGCATTGAAGCCGGGCGCGCGCACGCTGCCCGCGGACGAGTCGGCCTTCGCGAGCCCCGTCGACGGCCGCGTCAGCCAGATTGGCGCCATCGAGACGGAGACCCTGATCCAGGCCAAGGGCCGGCTGTTCTCGCTCGGCGATCTGCTCGGCGGCGACCGTTCGACGGCCGATTCCTTCCGCGACGGCGCCTATGCCACGCTCTACCTCGCCCCGCGCGACTATCACCGTATACACATGCCGATCGACGGCGAACTCAGGGCGATGGCCTACCTGCCGGGGAGGCTCTTCGCGGTGAACCCCGCCAGCGTGAACGTGGTGGACCGCCTGTTCGCTCGCAACGAACGCGTGGTCTGCCTGTTCGAGACCGGCAGCGGCCCGCTCGCCGTGGTTTTGGTCGGCGCCATGTTCGTCGGCAGCATGGAGACGGCATGGGCCGGCCAGATCACTCCGGCGCGCCCGCGCGCGATCCGTCGCGAATGCTACGCCCCGGGTCGTTTCCGCTACCGCCGGGGCGACGAGATCGGCAGGTTCAACATGGGTTCGACCGTGATAGTCCTGATGGCGAGGGGGCGGCTGCGCTGGCTGCCAGAGTGGCGGGCCGGCAGCGTCGTGCGCCAGGGGAATGTCCTCGGAACGGTGCGCTGACCGTCCGGTACCGCTGGCGATCCACCGCCCGCCGAATGGCCGTTCTCAGCCGCGGATGGCGGCGATGCACACCGCCATAAGCAGTCCGGGCATCACGCCCAGCAGCAATACGGCGACCCCGTTGGCGCTGAGGGCGATCTCCGTGTCGCCGCTGGCGTGCACCTCCTCGACGTGCTCGGGTGGTTCGAAGTACATCATCCGGACCACCTGCAGGTAGTAGTATGCGCCGATGATTGAACTGAGCACCGCCAGACCCGCCAGCCAGACGTGACCGGCGGCAATCACCTCTTTGATGACGAACCACTTCGCCCAGAATCCGGCGAACGGCGGCACGCCCGCCATGGAGAACATCAGGATCAGCATGACCAGTCCGAACCAGGGGCTGCGTTGCGAAAGCCCCTTGAAGTCCTGGACGCGATCGGCCTCGGCGCTTCCTTCGCCCGCCACCAGCATGACCACACCGAACGCCCCCAGGCTCATGAGCGCGTAAACTATGGCGTAAAACATCGCCCCCGCGTACCCGCCCGTGTTCCCGCTCAGGATGCCGAGCAGCAGGAAGCCCATGTGGGCGATCGTGGAATATGCGAGCATGCGCTTGATGTTGGACTGCGCGATCGCGACCACGTTGCCCAACAGCATCGAGGCCACGGCCAGCCACGTCAGCATCAGCTGCCAGTCCAGCGAAAGCGGCTGCAGCCCGTCGACAAGCAGCCGCATCGCCATCGCGAAGGCGGCCATCTTGGGCGCCGAGGCGATGAACATCGTCACCGCCGTGGGCGCGCCCTCGTAGACATCCGGCACCCACATGTGGAACGGCACCGCGCCGAGCTTGAAGGCCACCCCGGCGACGATGAAGACCAGTGCGTAGGCGGCGAGCGGATTCTCCCCGCTACCAGCCAGGGCGTTGCGGACGACACTGATATCGACCGAACCGGTGATCCCGTAGAGCATCGAGATGCCGTAAAGCAGCAGTCCTGACGCCAGGGCGCCCATGACGAAGTACTTCATGGCAGCCTCGGAGGCCATGGCGGAGTCGCGGTGCATTGCGACCATGGCGTACAGAGACAGCGACAACAGCTCCAGGCCGAGGTAGACCGTCAGCAGGCTGCCGGCGGACACCAGCACCATCATGCCGAGGACGGCCATCAGCGCCAGCACGTAGAACTCGGCGCTGACGATGCGTCGCGCCCTCAGGTAGTCCCTGGCGTACACCAGACCGATGATCGCGAACGCCAGGATGAAGTTCTTCAGCACGACTGCCATCGAGTCGCGGACGTACATGCCCTCGAAGAGCACGAGGCGCGTGCGCGCGCCGACGTACGTGTTGGCGACCAGTACTGCCACCAGGGCGAACTGCGCGAGCCAGTACGCGGCGTTCTGATCCTCGTCGGCACTGAACACGCCGGCGAGCAACACCACGCACAGCAGCGCCAGCAACAGGATCTCAGGCAGCGCCCCGATGTATTCGGTCATGTTCATGGAACCTTGGACGTCACCACGTTCAGAACCAGGTTTTCGACGCTCGCCCTCATTACGTCGATGAGCGGAGCGGGCCACAGGCCGAACAGCAGCACTGCAATCGCCAGCGCGCCGAGTATGAACTGCTCGCGGCTGCCGATGTCCCGGAGCGCCGCGACCGCGTCGTTGGCGACGGCGCCGAAGATCACCCGCTTGTACATCCACAGCGTGTAAGCGGCGCCGAGCACCAGCGTGGTCGCCGCCAGGAACGCGATCCAGAACCCGGCCTTGGCGCTGGCCAGGATGACCAGAAACTCGCCCACGAAGCCGGAAGTCGCCGGCAGGCCGCAGTTGGCCATGACGAACAGCATCGTCAGGGAAGCGAACTTCGGCATCGTGTTCACCACGCCGCCATAATCGGCGATCTCGCGGCTGTGCATGCGGTCATAGAGCACGCCGACACACAGGAACAGCGCGCCGGAAACGAAACCGTGCGAGATCATCTGCACCATGCCGCCGGTCATGCCCATGATTGCGCCCTCGGCCGACCCACTCTGCTGCATGACGCGGAAGACCATGAACAGCCCCAAGGTCACGAAGCCCATGTGCGAGATCGAAGAATAGGCGATGAGCCGCTTCATGTCCTGCTGGACGAGGGCGACGAAACCGATGTACACGATGGCGATGAGCGACAGCGCCACCATCACGCCTTCGAAATAGTGGGAACCGTCCGGCACGATGGGCAAGCTGAATCTCAGGAAACCGTAGCCGCCCATCTTCAGCATGATGGCCGCCAGGATCACCGAGCCGCCGGTCGGCGCCTCCACGTGGGCGTCCGGCAGCCAGGTGTGAACCGGCCACATGGGAATCTTCACTGCGAAGGCCAGGAAGAACGCGACGAACAGCCACTTCTGGGCATCGAGCGCGAGCGGCAGTTTGTGCATGTCGAGTATCTCGAAGCTGCCGCCCTTGAAATACAGGTACAGGAGGCCCACCAGCATGAACACCGATCCGAGGAAGGTGTACAGGAAGAACTTCACCGCGGCGTAGACCCGCCGTTTCCCGCCCCACACCCCGATGATGATGAACATCGGGATCAGCATCGCCTCCCAGAATACGTAGAACAGAATGGCGTCCAGCGCCGCGAACACGCCCACCATCACGCCCTCGAGGATGAGGAAGGCGGCGTAATACTGGTAGGCACGGTCCTGAATGACCTCCCACCCGGCCAGTACCACCAGCACGGTCGTGAAGGTGGTGAGGATGATGAGCGGCAGGGCTATCCCGTCGATCCCCAGGTGGTAGTTGATGTCGAATACCGGGATCCAGGGCAAACGCTCCACGAACTGCATCTCGGCGGTCGAGAGATCGAAACCGGTGTACAGCGGAATCGCGAACAGCAGCGTCGCCACGCTGATGATCAGCGACTCCTTCTTGACCGCGAGCGCCGGCGCGCGGGCTCCCGCGAACAGCACCCAGAGGCCGCCGATGACGGGCAGCCAGATGCAGATACTCAAGAGCGGCAGATTCGACATTCTCTCTTCTTTTCTTGTTCCGGGTCGCCCGCGTGCGGCCGAGAAGCCCCCAGGCTCAGCCTATCGTCCGACCCCGTGCACGAAGTAACCCAGCAGCAACAGCACGCCGATGATCATCGCGAACGCGTAGTGGTACAGATAACCCGACTGCAGCCATCTCAGCTTGCCCGATATCCAGCCCACCAGCCGTGCCGCTCCGTTCACTCCGACGCCGTCGATCACCACCCCGTCGCCGACCCGCGACAGGACCTCGCCGGTACCGCGCGCGCCGCCGCCGAACAGGAACTCGTTGAGTTCATCGAAGCCGTACTTGCGTTCCAGCACGAGACGCGGCCACGCGAACGCCTTGGCCAGCAACGCGGGTGCCGACGGCCAGAGCAGGTAGAGTGCCCACGCCGTCACCAGCCCCGCCACGGCGAGCAGGGTCGGCGTCGCAGTCAGACCGTGGACTATCGCGGCCTTCCAGTCGTGGAACTCCTCTGCCAGCACACGCACCGCCTGGTGATCCGCATGCACGACAATCGAGCCGTCGAAGAATCCGTCCTTGAGGATCGCCTTGGCCGCGATCCCGCCGGCGAGAATCGACGGTATGGCGAGAAGAACCAGGGGAGCCGTCACCACCGCAGGCGACTCCCGCGGTGGTCCCGCCTCGCCGTGCCCGTGCCCCGTGTGCGACTCGTCCTGGCCGTGCGGTACGCCGGCATGCCTGGCCCCGTGAGCATGATGGCCGTGGGCGTCGTGGCTGTCCAAGCGCGGCTTGCCGTGAAAGACCAGGAAGAACATCCGGAAGCTGTAGAGCGCGGTCACGAAAACGCCCGAGAGCACGGCGAGGTAGGCCCAGTGCGCCGCCGGCAACTCGGAATGATGCACCGCCTCGATAATCGCATCCTTGGAATAGAAACCGGACATCCCGGGGAATCCGATCAGCGCCAGCGAGCCGATCAGGCAGGTAATCCACGTGATCGGCATGTATCTGCGCAGTCCTCCCATGCGCCGGATGTCCTGCTCGTGGTGCAGGGCGATGATCACCGAACCCGCGCCCAGGAACAGCAGCGCCTTGAAGAACGCATGAGTCATGAGATGGAAGATCGCCACACTGTACGCCGATGCCCCCAGCGCCACCGTCATGTAGCCGAGCTGGGAGAGCGTGGAATAGGCCACCACCCGTTTGATGTCGTTCTGCACCAGGCCCACCAGTCCCATTAGGAAGGCGGTCAGCGAGCCCACGACGAGGACGACGTTGAGCGCGGTGTCCGAATGCTCGAACAGCGGCGACATGCGGGCCACCATGAAGATGCCCGCCGTCACCATTGTCGCAGCGTGGATGAGCGCGGAGATCGGAGTCGGGCCCTCCATCGAGTCCGGCAGCCAGACGTGCAGGGGCATCTGCGCGGACTTGCCCATGGCGCCGACGAACAGCAGCAGGCAGACGACTGTCAGCAGCATCCATTCCTGTCCCGCGACGATGCTGACGCGCTGCCTGGCGAGCTCCGGCGCCTGCGCGAACACCTCTTGATAATTCAGCGAGCCCGCGTACATCAGCACCAGCGCGATGCCAAGGAGAAACCCGAAGTCGCCGACACGGTTGACCAGGAACGCCTTCAGATTCGCGTAGATCGCCGTCGGCCGCGTGTACCAGAATCCTATCAGCAGGTAGGACACCAGCCCCACCGCCTCCCAGCCGAAGAACAGCTGCAGGAAGTTGTTGCTCATCACCAGCATGAGCATGCTGAAGGTGAACAGCGCAATGTAGCTGAAGAATCGCTGGTAGCCGGGGTCATCGTGCATGTAGCCGATGGTGTAGATATGCACCATCAGCGAGACGAAGCTGACCACTACCATCATCGTCACGGTCAGCCTGTCGACGAGGAAGCCGATCTCCAGATCGAGCGTTCCCACGCTCGCCCACCGATACAGCGACCATTCGAAGGGTTCGGCGCCCTTCAGGACGATGGCATGGAACATCCACGCCGATAACAGGAACGAGGCCGCCACCCCCAGTATGGTGACCCAGTGCGCGCCGGCGCGGCCGACCTGGCGGCCGAAAAGCCCGGCGACGATGGCGCCGAGCAGCGGGGCGAGCACGATGACGAGGACGGCGGTCTGCATCGGGGGAGCTCAGCCTTTCATCGAGTTCAGATCGACGACGTTGATCGTGCGGCGGTTGCGGAACACGACCACGAGTATGGCCAGACCGATGGCAGACTCGGCCGCCGCGACGGTGAGTATGAAGAAAACGAAGACCTGGCCGGTGAGATCTCCCAGGAAGTGCGAGAAGGCAATGAAATTCGTATTCACCGCCAGCAGCATCAGTTCGATGCACATCAGCAGCACGATCACGTTCTTGCGATTGATGAAGATGCCCGCGACGCTCAAACAGAACAGCACCGCGCCGAGCACCAGATAATTCGACAGCGGGATCATGTGCGCCTCTCCGGCGGCATCTTGACGATGCGCACCCGTTCCTCGCGGCGCACCTCGACCTGGCGCTCGGGCTTCGGATTCTTGACCTGCCGGGTGCCGCGCATGGTGAGCGCGATGGCGGCGATGATGGCGACCAGCAGCACCAGTCCGGCAATCTCGAAGGGGTAGAGAAACTTGGTGTACAGCAGCGCGCCGAGCTCCGCGGTGTTGTTGTAGTCGGCGGCCTTCCGCGCCGGGGCCGCGTAGCGCTCCAGCCCGAAGTTCGCGGAGCCGACGACGAGGCCCATGGCCACGATCGTCGCGACGGCGAAGGCGGCCCCCACCGGCAGGTAGCGGATGAAGCCCTCCCGCAGCCGGGCGATGTTGACATCCAGCATCATGACCACGAACAGGAACAGCACCATCACCGCGCCGACGTATACCAGCACGAGCGCAATGGCCAGGAACTCCGCTTCCAGCAGCAGCCAAAGGCCGCTGCTGGCCACGAAAGCGACGACCAGGAACAACACCGCGTGCACCGGGTTGCGAACTGTGATCACCATGCAGGCCGAGAAAACCAGCATCGCCGCGAACGCCCAGAAGATGAACTGTTCCATTCTCGCGTCTTTCCTGGTCCTATCGGTAAGGCGCCTCGCGGGCCCGGTCGGCGGCGATCTGCTCCTCGTACATGTCGCCGTGCTTGAGCAGCTTCTCCTTGGTCATCAGCAGGTCGCCGCGCGCCTCGCCGTGATATTCATAGTGCCGGGTCTCGACGATCGAGTCCACCGGGCAGGACTCCTCGCAGAAGCCGCAGAAGATGCACTTGGTGAGATCGATGTCGTAACGAGTGGTGCGCCGCGTGCCGTCGGCGCGCGCCTCCGACTCGATGGTTATGGCAACGGCGGGGCAGACCGCCTCGCACAGCTTGCAGGCGATGCAGCGCTCTTCGCCGTTAGGATACCGGCGCAGCGCGTGCAGTCCGCGGAAGCGCGGCGACTGCGGCGTCTTCTCCTCCGGGTACTGGATAGTGATCTTCCGGTCGAACAGATACCGCCCGGTCAGGCTCATGCCCTTGAGCAGCTCCCAGAGCAGCAGACTCTTCAGGTAGTTCATGATCGCGCGCATGGTTTCGCCCTCAGGCCCGGTCGAACCAAGGCGGCGCCTCGGCCATCACCAGTACCGCGACCACGATCAGCCAGACGATCGTTATCGGTATGAACACCTTCCAGCCCAGCCGCATGATCTGATCGTAGCGGTAGCGCGGGAAGGTGGCGCGGAACCACAGGAACAGCAGCAGCAGGAACATCACCTTGAAGACGAGCCAGTGCAAGCCGTGTCCGAGGAAGGTGCCGACGTAGGCCGTCGCGAACAGCGCCGGGGTCGACCCCCCGCCCAGCTCGGCCAGGCCCTGCAGCGGCGAGAGCCAGCCCCCCAGGAACATCACCGAGGCGAGCGTGGCGATCAGGATCATGTTCGCGTACTCGGCGAGGAAGAACACCGCGAACCCCATGCCCGAATACTCCACGTGGAAGCCGGCGACGATCTCCGATTCGCCCTCGGCCACGTCGAAGGGCGCGCGATTGGTCTCCGCCACGCCGGAGATGAAGTAGACGACGAACATCGGCAGCAGCGGCAGCCAGAACCAGTGCGCGATGCTGCCGTCCTGGTGCTCGACGATGTCCCGGAGGTTCAGACTGCCCGCGGCGATGAGCACGCTCACCAGCGCGAATCCCATCGCGATCTCGTAGGCGACGATCTGCGCCGCCGATCGCAGCGCCCCCAGGAATGCGTACTTGGAGTTGGATGCCCATCCGGCAATGATGACCCCGTAGACGCCCACGGACGTCATGGCCAGTATGTAGAGCAGCCCGGCGTTGATGTCCGTGACCCCCTTCGTGGCGTCCAGCGGTATGACCGCCCAGGCCGCCAGCGCCGACCCCAGCGACAGCACCGGGGCGAGCAGGAACAGGAACCGGTTCGCGCCGGCCGGGACGATGATCTCCTTGAATATCAGCTTGAACGCGTCGGCGATCGGCTGGCCCCAGCCGCGCAGCCACCGGATGCCGAAGAACGTCACCCGATTCGGGCCCCTGCGGACCTGCATCCAGCCGATGATCTTGCGCTCGGCGAGCGTCAGATAGGCCACCCCGAGCATCAGGGGAATGACGAGCGCGATGATCTGCAGCAGGATGCTGGTGACCGTCCACCATGGCGGCGCCATCCAGAAGAACACGTGCTGCTGCAGCCAGCCGAGGATGCTCATGCGCGCTCGACCTTGATGGGCCCGAAAGCCGGGCCGAGCATGTGCAGCGGCCCGGCCGCATCGATCAGCACGCAGGTATCCGGCACACGCGCGTCGATGGCGACGGTCGCCTCGGCCTTCACCTCGCCCTGCACGACCCGCACACGGCCGCCGTCGGCCAGCCCGCGCGACGCGGCATGCCCCGGGCTCACGCGCACCCGGCCGTCGGCCGCACCGGCGGCCTGCAGTGCCGGCGCATGGCGCACGAGCGCGTCGCTCGAATACATCGATACGGTGGTGACCCTCTCGACGCCACTGGTCGGCGCCTTGTAGATGAGCGCGCCGGCGGGCAGATCGGCGATGTTCTCGGGCACGCGGTCGGCGACCATCACCCGCAGTTCGTCGCGCACCTCGGTGCTCTGCATATGTGAGAAGCCCTTGAGGCCCAGGGCATCGCCGAGTACGCGCAGGATGCGCCACGCAGGCTTGGCCTCGCCCTGCGGGGCGACCGCCGCCTCGAAGCTCTGCCAGTCACCCTGCACGTTGACATAGGTGCCCGCGGTCTCGGCGAAGGCCGCCATGGGCAGCAACACGTGCGCATGTCTGTCGAGCAGATCACTGCGGAATGCGCTTATGGCGATCACGAAACCGGCGCGCTCCATGGCGATGGCCGCAGCATGTCCATCCCAGGTATCCAGCTCGGGATCCACGCCTAGGAGCATGTACGCCCGGATGCGCTTGCGCAGCGCGGCGAGCGCGTCCATGCCCGTTACGGCCGCGCGCTGACCGGCCGGACCGCGATGGGGCAACGCCCCCGCCAGCCACGCGCCCGCGCCGTTCGCGCCGTCGCTGAGATAGCCGAGCTTGCTGCCGCTGAGCCTGGCGACTACCTGCGCGAGTGATCGCAGTATCGAGGCGTCGGGGTGTGCCGCGGCGATGTTGCCGAGCAGCAGCGTGCTACGAGAGGCGTCCTTGAGCTGCTGCGCGACGCGCCGGTGGACCTCCTCGACGCGCGCGTCGTGCAGGCGCGCCAGCGCATCGGCGTCGCCGGCGGCTTCCGCCAGGGCGCGCGCGACGCCCGCCAGCGCCGCGATCATCAGACCCGGCGCCACGACCAATTTCTCGCGCTCGGGCCAGTTGAAGTCGAAATCCACGGGATTGATCACCAGCATTCCCGCTCCCCGCATCGCCGCCTTGCGCAGGCGGTGGTTGATGAGCGGCTGCTCCCGGCGCACGTCGGAACCGACGAGCAGCACCGCCTGCTGCTGCTCGAGATCGGCGATCGACTGGCCCAGCGACGGGTACAGCGGCGCGCGATCCTGATCGCGGAAGTCTGCGTGCCGCAGCCGGTGATCGATGTTGCCGACTCCGAGCCCCCGCAGCAGCTTCTGGAACAGGTAGAGCTCTTCGACCGTCGAATTCGGCGAGGCCAATCCCGCGAGATGCCCCGGCCCGGACTCGCGCAGCAGTGTCCGCAACGATTCGGCGGTGGCCTTGATCGCGGTGTCCCAGTCCACTTCCCGCCACTGGCCGTGGTCCTTGACCATGGGCGCCAGCAGGCGTCCCGGACTGTTCAGCGCCTCGTAGCTGTAGCGATCCCGGTCGGATATCCACACCTCGTTGATCGATTCGTTCTCCCTCGGAACCACTCGCTTTACCTTCTGGCCCTTGACGTGGATCTCGATGTTCGAGCCTACGCAGTCATGAGGCGCGATCGAGGGCTTCGCCCGCAGCTCCCAGGCGCGCGCCGTGTACCGGTAGGGCTTCGAGGTCAGGGCGCCGACCGGACATAGATCGATGACGTTGCCGGAGAGCTCGGAACGCACGGCCTTCTCTACGTACGTGCCGATCTGCATGTACTCGCCGCGCCCAGTCGCGCCGAGCTCGCGCAGTCCCGCCACCTCCTCGCCGAACCGCACGCAGCGAGTGCAGTGTATGCAGCGGGTCATGTCGGTCTGGATGAGCGGTCCGATGTTCTTGTCCTTTACGACGCGCTTGCCCTCGGTATAGCGCGAAACGCTCGACCCGTAGCCCATCGCGAGATCCTGCAGTTCGCACTCGCCGCCCTGGTCGCAGATGGGACAGTCCAGGGGATGGTTGATGAGCAGGAACTCCATCGTCGCCTTCTGCGCATCGCGGGCCGCGGGCGACTTGGTGTAGATCTTCATGCCTTCCATCACCGGCGTGGCGCAGGCCGGCGCCGGCTTGGCCATCTTCTCCACCTGCACGAGGCACATGCGGCAGTTGGCCGCCACCGAGAGCTTCTTGTGATAGCAGAAGCGCGGGATATAGACATTGGCCGCGTCGGTGGCCTCGATGATCATGGCGCCCTTGCGCGCCTTCATCGGTACGCCGTCGACTTCGATGTTGACGAGTTCTTCGCTCATTCGGTCGTGATGGTCATGCCGTCGTCGGTGGTTGGAGGCGGCGCGTCCGGGGCGGATTGCCCAATCGCAGGTCGCCCCGGGCCTACGCGGCCCTGGCCCTCTCGTCGCCCACGACGCTGCGGCCGTGCTTGATGTAGTGCTCGAACTCGTGCCGGTAGTGCTTGATGAAACTCTGCACCGGCATCGCCGCCGCGTCTCCCAACGCGCAGATGGTGCGGCCTGCGATCTTCGAGGCGACATCGTCGAGGCGGGCAATGTCGTCGATCGTACCGGCCCCCTGGAGGATGCGGGTAAGCATGCGATACAGCCAGCCGGTGCCTTCGCGGCAGGGGGTGCACTGTCCGCAGGACTCCGAGAAATAGAAGCGCGAGATGCGCTGCAGGACCTTCACCATGTCGGTGGTCTCGTCCATGACGATGACCGCGCCGGAGCCCAGCATCGAGCCGGCCTTGCTGATGGAGTCGTAATCCATGTCGAGCGTCATCATGATCTCTCCGGGAACGACCGGCACCGAGGAGCCCCCGGGGATGACGGCCTTCAGCGCCCGCCCGCCCCGCATCCCGCCTGCGAGCTCCAGCAGTTCCCTGAACGGCGTGCCCATCGGGATCTCGTAATTGCCGGGCTTGGCCACGTGCCCGCTCACGGAGAAGATCTTCGTGCCCCCGGAGGTCGGCTTACCCATGGCCGCGAACCACTTGGCGCCCTTGCGCAGTATCGTGGGCACGGAGGCCAGCGATTCGGTGTTGTTGATGGTCGTCGGTTTTCCGTAGAGGCCGTAATTCGCCGGGAACGGCGGTTTGAATCGCGGCTGGCCCTTCTTGCCCTCGAGCGACTCGAGCAGGGCGGTCTCCTCGCCGCAGATGTAGGCGCCCGCCCCCAGCGAGCCGTACAGGTCGAAATCCACACCCGATCCCTGGATGTTCCTGCCCAGCAGCCCGAGCTCATACGCCTCCCGCACCGCCTGCTCGAAGCGCTGATAGGGCTCATCCATGAACTCCCCGCGCATATAGTTGTACCCGACTGTCGCGCCGATCGCGTAGCCCGCGATGGCCATGCCCTCGACCAGCGCGTGGGGATTGAACCGAAGAATGTCGCGGTCCTTGCATGTACCCGGTTCGCTCTCGTCGGAGTTGCAGACGATGTACTTCTGTACCGGCGCGGACCGCGGCATGAAGCTCCATTTCACGCCCGTCGGAAATCCCGCGCCGCCGCGGCCCCGCAGGCCGGAGGCCTTGACCTCCTCGATGACCCTGTCGGGCGGCGTCCGCTCGGCGAGGATAGTGCGCCATGCCTCGTAGCCGCCGATCCGCAGGTAGTTCTCCAGTGTCCACGGCTGCTCGAACTGCAGCGTCTCGTAGCAGCACTGATTCAGCGGAATATCGCTCATTTCAGGGCGTCCAGGATCTCGTCGACCTTCTGGGGGGTGAGATTCTCGTAGTAACGGTGATTCACCTGCATCATTGGGGCTCCGCAGCAGGCGGCCAGGCACTCTTCCTCCCGTTTCAGGTAGATGCGCCCGTCCGGCGTGCTCTCGCCGGTCTTGATGCCGAGCTTGCGCTCGATGTGCGCCACGATGTCGTCCGCGCCGCACAGCATGCACGAGACGTTGGTGCATACCGAGACGCTGTTGCGCCCGACCGGCTTCAGCTCGAACATCGAGTAGAAACTGGCGACCTCGTAGACGGCGATGTTCGGAAGCTCGAGATAGGCCGCGACCGCGTCCATCAGGTCCACGGTGAGGTGGCCGCCGTTCTCGTGCTGCACCTCGCGCAAGGCGGCGAGTACGGCCGAGCGCTTGCGGTCGGCAGGATACTTCGCCAGCCACCCGTCAATCACATGACGGGCGTGGTCGGACAATCTGCTGCCAGTTTCGCCTTGCATGGTCTGTTCTTGTTCAACGGTCGATTTCGCCGAATACGATGTCCTGGCTGCCGATGATGGCGACGACGTCGGCCAGCATGTGGCCTTTCGCCATCTCGTTCATCGCGGCCAGGTGCGCGAAACCCGGCGCGCGGATCTTGACACGATACGGCTTGTTCGCGCCGTCCGAGATCAAGTAGATCCCGAATTCCCCCTTGGGGTGCTCGACCGCCGCGTAGACTTCGCCCTCGGGCACGCAATATCCCTCGGTAAACAGCTTGAAGTGGTGGATGAGCGACTCCATGTCGCCTTTCATCTCCTCCCGCCGCGGCGGCGTGAGCTTGTGATCGTCGAGAATGACGGGGCCGGGATTGGCGCGCAGCCAGTCCACGCACTGCCTGATGATGCGGTTTGACTGCCGCATCTCCTCCACGCGCACCAGGTAGCGGTCGTAGCAGTCGCCGTTGACACCAACGGGTATGTCGAAATCCAGCTCGTCGTACACCTCGTAGGGCTGTTTCTTGCGCAGATCCCACTCGATGCCGGAGCCCCGCAGCATCGCCCCGGTGAAGCCGAGCTGCAGCGCGCGTTCCGGCGACACCACCCCGATGCCCACCGTGCGCTGCTTCCAGATGCGATTGTCGGTGAGCAGGGTCTCGTACTCGTCGACGCAGGCCGGGAACCGGGTGGTGAAGTTCTCGATGAAATCGAGCAATGAACCCTGGCGGTTCTCGTTGAGCTTTCTGATCTCCGCCTCGCTGCGGAAACGCGAGGCTTGGTACTGCGGCATCTGCGCCGGCAGGTCTCGATAGACGCCGCCCGGCCGGTAATAGGTCGCGTGCATGCGCGTGCCCGAGACCGCTTCGTAGCAGTCCATGAGGTCCTCGCGCTCGCGAAAGCAGTAAATGAACATGGTCATGGCGCCGATGTCCAGCCCGTGGCATCCCAGCCAAAGCAGGTGATTCAGCAGGCGCGTGATCTCGTCGAACATCACGCGTATGTATTGCGCGCGCTTCGGCGGCGAGATCCCGAGGAGCTTCTCGATGGCCATCACATAGGCGTGTTCGTTGCACATCATGGACACGTAGTCCAGCCGGTCCATGTACCCGATGCTCTGGTTGTAAGGCTTGCTCTCGGCCAGCTTCTCCGTGCCCCGGTGCAGCAGGCCGATGTGCGGGTCGGCCCTTTCTATGACCTCCCCGTCCATCTCCAGCACCAGGCGCAGCACGCCGTGCGCCGCGGGGTGCTGCGGCCCGAAGTTCAGGGTCATGTTGCGTATCTCGCGCATGACGGTCAGCGGCCGCTAAGCTTGCGCGCGTCCTCGTAGCGTTCGTCCGCGCGAATGACGCGGGGAACGAGCACCCTGTTCTCGATGGTGACGGGCTGGTAGACGACGCGCTTCTTGTCCGGGTCGTAGCGGACCTCGACGTTGCCTTCGAGCGGGAAATCCTTGCGGAACGGGTGTCCAATGAAGCCGTAGTCCGTCAGGATGCGGCGCAGATCGGGATGCCCTTCGAACAGGATGCCGAAGAGATCGAAGGCCTCGCGCTCGAACCAGTCCGCCGAGTTCCATATCGACACCACGCTGTCCACGCGCGGGGGTTCTCCCTCCAGGAAGACGCGGACCCGCAGCCGGTGATTGTGCCGGTACGAAAGCAGGTGATAGACCACGGCGAAACGCTCGCCGCGCCACGTCGGCATGGTGCCGCCGGCGCCGACCCCGCGGCTGAAGCCGGCGGCGGAGGCCTGGTTGGTCTCCCAGTCGCTCTGCCCGTAGGTCGAGTAATCGACTCCGCACACGTCAATGAGTTGCTCGAATGCGAACGGGTCCTCGTCGCGCAATATCCGGGCCGTCTCGGCCCACAGGTCGCGCGACACCTCCAGCGTCACCTGACCGAGCGCCACGCGCACGTGCTCGCTCGATTCGGGAAACCGCTGCTGCAGCGCGGCCTTCAATTCTTCCGGGGATAGCGGCATGCAGGGCGGCCTAACGAGCGATGGTGCTGGTGCGCCTGATCTTGTTGTGCAACTGAACGATGCCGAACAACAGCGCCTCGGCCGTGGGCGGACAGCCCGGCACGTACACGTCCACCGGCACGATCCGGTCGCAGCCGCGCACCACGGCGTAGGAATAGTGATAGTAGCCGCCGCCGTTGGCGCAGGACCCCATGGAAATCACCCAACGGGGCTCGGCCATCTGGTCGTAGACCTTGCGCAGCGCCGGGGCCATCTTGTTCACCAGCGTGCCGGCCACGATCATCAGGTCCGACTGCCGGGGGCTCGGACGGAAGAACATGCCGAAACGATCCAGGTCGTAGCGCGCCGCGCCGGCGTGCATCATCTCGACCGCACAGCAGGCAAGCCCGAAGGTCACGGGCCACAGCGATCCGGTGCGCGCCCAGTTGACCACCTTGTCCACGGTGGTCGTGACCACGCCCTTTTCGAGAACCCCTTCTATGCCCATACGCGTCGCCTCATCGGTGCCTGGCGGGTATCGCCTACTCCCACTCGAGGGCACCCTTCTTCCATTCGTAGACGAAGCCCACGACCAGCACGCCCAGGAATACCATCATGGCGACGAACCCGTCCATGCCGATGTCCTTGAGCACGACCGCCCACGGGAACAGGTATGCGATTTCCAGATCGAAGAGGATGAAGAGTATGGCAACGAGGTAGTAGCGGACGTCGAACTTCATGCGCGCGTCCTCGAAGGCCTCGAAGCCGCACTCGTACGGCGAGTCTTTTTCGTCATCGGGTACCCGGCGTCCCAGCAGGTAACCCAATGCGATGGCGATGATCCCGACCAGCAGGCCGAAGCAGATAAACACCAGTATCGGCAGGTACTGACCCAACATGCGGCTCAGGCGCGGCCACGCCGCCCCGTCTCCCCTCTGTCACGAAACCGTCAGTTTGCGGTGCAATACAAGTGTACTGCAAAACAGACTGCCACAATCTAAATTTTTCGGGCTCCGATGCGTTGCAACCGCGACCCTGGAGATCCGGCGCGCCTGCGTGTGCGAAAACGCGACAGTGTTCGGAGGGCGCCCCCGCACGCGGCGCGAGGCCGGCCGCTGGCGCCGGGCATAGTGCCGGACGATCCTCGATCATCTCGGATCATCACTCGCCGGATGACAGAGGTGTCGGAAGAATGGTGCCGACGGTGAGACTCGAACTCACACGGGTTGCCCCGCCACCCCCTCAAGATGGTGTGTCTACCAATTCCACCACGTCGGCATGCTGAACCCGTCGCCCGCTGATCCGGCGACGGGGGCGCTACAGTACCACCAATCAGTTCGTCGGTGCAGTGGGCTTCCCGGCATTCTCCGCCGGTGCCTCGACCTGCGGCTCCGGTTTCACCGTCGGCACCTCGGCGTCGGCCGCCGCGGCCGCCGTCGGCACCTCGCCGCCGGCGGCATCCCCCGCGCCGGCCGCCTCACCCGCCGCCTTCTTCACCGCTTCCTCGAGAACCGTGGCGCTCTCAATCCTGCTCATGACGCTCTCCTTGCCCTGCGTGGTCTTGCCCGCCAGGTAGGACAGCGCGAAGCAGTTGGTGAAAAAGAGGATTGCGAGGATGGCGGTCGTGCGCGTGAGGAACGACGCCGAACCGCGCGCCCCGAACACGGTGGTCGAGGCGCCACTGCCGAATGCCGCACCGGTGTCCGCGCCGCGGCCGCGCTGGATCAGGATGAGCGCAATCATCGAGATTGCCAGCAACACCTGCACTATGAGAAGAATCGTCATCGACATCATTGGATCGTTACCCCTGCGCCGGCCCCGTTCCCGGGACGGCGGCGCGACAAATGGTCAAGAACTCGGCGGCATTCAGCGAGGCGCCCCCCACCAGACCGCCGTCTATGTCGGGTTGGGCCAGCAGCTCGGCGGCGTTACCGCCTTTGACACTGCCCCCATACAGGATGCTCACGGCCCTCGACGCCGCCTGATCGCGTTCCGCGACCTGCCCTCTGATAAAGGCGTGTACGGACTGGGCCTGCTCCGGAGTTGCGTTGCGACCCGTGCCGATCGCCCACACCGGCTCGTAGGCGATGACCGCCCGCAGGAAGGCGGTCGCTGTATTCACGGCGAGCACGGCACCGAGCTGGCGGCCTACGACAGCCTCGGTCTGGCCGGCCTCGCGCTCGGCCAGTGTCTCGCCCACGCACAGTATAGGGACCAGCCCGTGCTCCAGTGCCTTGGCGAACTTGCGGGCCACCAGGTCGTCGGACTCGCCGTGGTACTGGCGTCGCTCGGAATGTCCCACGATCACATACCGGCAACCGACATCGCGGAGCATGCTCGCGGCGATCTCGCCCGTGTAGGCGCCCTTGTCGTGAGCCGAGCAATCCTGGCCGCCGAGCGCGATGGCCGTCGGCCGAACCAGCTCAGCCACCGTGGCGAGGTACACGAAGGGAGGGCAGACCGCAATGTCGACACCGCTGACGTCATCGGCCTGCCGAAGGATCCCGTCCATCAACTCCCGGATGGAGCCGAGCGTGCCGTTCATCTTCCAGTTTCCGGCAACCAATGCGCGGCGCACGTCCGAGCCCTCCTCCACAAAGGGCGCAAAGCTTACCGATCGGGGGCTTCTAAATCAATTTGCGATGCGGCCAGCTCGCCCGCTGGCGGGGCGAGCGATTCCCCTACGCGGACCGGCTAGCAGGCCGCCGCCACGCGCGACAACAGGTCGCGCCGTCGCCGGCCATGCCGGCTCCAGGCCTGCTCGTGGATAAAGTAGGCAACCGTGTTGATGGCCGGCTCGACCAGCGCGATCGCCCCGCCAACGAGCACGTCGCCGCTGATGACGTAGGCGACGGAAAAGGCGACGGTGAAGTGCACGATACCGAATGTAATCGTCTTGGCCATTTAGTCCTCCGGGCTGTGGAACCTCCGATGGATCACAGCCTAACCGGCCCGTTTTTTTGATGAAAATGAATCTTGTTTATCAGTGCGATAGACCGCTGGAAGATCGCTCGACCACGGCGCTGAAGGTAAACGCCGAGACGGTCTTTTTTCAATAACTTACAACCGGTTACCCCATGTACTGCATTCCGTCACATAATTTCGGTTGACCCCTGTCATGCTGTGATGCAGCATTGTTGTATGTTGCAGAGCAAGAAGCAGGTAAGCCTCGCGCTGCAAGGCGGCGGCGCCCATGGCGCCTTCACCTGGGGGGTGCTCGATCGACTTCTCGAGGACGGGCGCGTGCGCATCGAGGGGATCAGCGCCACGAGCTCAGGGGCCATGAACGCGGTCACCCTGACCCAGGGGCTGCTGCGCGGCGGTCCCGATGCCGCTCGTGAGGACCTGGCGCGATTCTGGACAATGGTCGCGCAGCGCTCTCCGTTCGACATGCCCGGTCCGGGGATGCTCAGCCTGCTCGGCGGCAGCGGCGGCGCCGAACCGCCGGCCTGGATGCAGGCCTATATCGGGCTGTCGCGATCGCTGTCCCCTTACGTCGTCAATCCCCTCGACATCAATCCGCTCCGCGAGATCCTGCGGGAGTTGATCGATTTCGATCGCCTGCGCCAGGACTGCCCAATCAAGCTGTTCATCGCGGCCACGCGCGTCAGCAATGGCCGCATACGGATCTTCAAGAATGCCGAACTGAGCGTCGAGGCGATGCTCGCCTCGGCGTGCGTGCCGTCGATGCACCACGCCGTGGAGATCGACGGGGAGTCGTACTGGGACGGCGGGTTTTCCGGCAATCCCGCCCTCTTCCCGCTCATCTACGACTGCCGCAGCGAGGACATCGTCATCGTGATGCTGCACCCGTTGCAGCGGGAGAAGACCCCGACCAGCGCCAAGGCGATCTGGGAACACATGACCGAACTGGCCTTCAACACCGCGTTCATGCGGGAGATGCAGAGCATCGCCCAACTCAAGCATCAGGCCGAGCAGCTCTGGGGCTTCGGTCCGGTGGAACGGCGCATCAAGCGCCTGAAGCTGCACCTCATCGAGGGCGAGGAGTCGCTCAGCTCCCTGAGCCACAACAGTCGTTTCAACGCGCGCCTGTCCTTCCTGACCCACCTGCGCGACCGCGGCCGCGAACATGCGACGCAATGGCTGCAAGAGCAGTTCCCGCAGGTGGGCGCACGCTCGACCCTGGACCTCGCCGCGCATTTCGCGTGAGGCGCCATGAGCACGTCGGTCGAAAGCGGGCAGGCGGCACGGACGGACACCTCCCCGGGCCTGTGGGATCGGTGGGCGGAAAGCGCCTGGGGGCGATATTGGCTCGATTGGCAGCGCCGGGTATGGTCGGAGCTGCCGCTGTCGCGATTGTTCCCGTTGGACCCCGCCGAGGTCTGCCGGGCGTGGGCCGAGTTCTCCGAGACGCTCGCCGCGCAACCCGCCCTGCTCGACCGGCAGATCAGCCTGCTCGCGCTGGAGCAACTGCGGCTGGGCCTCTGGGCCGCACGGCAGCTGAGCGGCGATCTCGCCCCGGCACCTCTGCCCGCGCCGCCGCGCGACCGCCGCTTCAGCGATGAAGACTGGGACACGGCGCTGCCATTCAGCGTCCTCCGACAGTCCTACCAGCTGTGGTCGCGGTGGCTGTCGGATACGGCGAGCCGGCTGGACCTCGACGCGTCGACGCGACAGCGTGTGCGCTTCTACCTGCGACAATGGCTCGACGCGCTCAGTCCGTCGAACTTCCCGGCGACCAATCCCGAGGTGGTACGCGAGACCATCGCCAGCGCCGGTGAGAACCTGCGGCGCGGGCTGCGCAACCTGCTGGCCGACGCCGGCCAGGGCGCGATCTCCGTCGTTCCGCCGGCGCGCTTCCGCCCCGGCGAGAACCTGGCGCTGACGCGGGGGCAGGTCGTCCTGCGCAACGAGCTGATGGAGCTCATCCAGTACGCGCCGGCCACGCGGAAGACCTTCGCCGTGCCGCTGCTCGTCCTGCCGCCCTGGATCAATCGCTACTACGTGCTCGATATCCGCCCGGGAATGAGCCTGGTCGAGTACCTCGTCGCGCAAGGTCATACGGTGTTCATGGTCAGCTGGCGCAATCCCGACGCGTCGCAGTCCGACGTCGGGCTCGAGGACTACCTGCGGCTGGGCGCGCTCGCGGCGATGAAGGCGGCGAAATCGATCACCGGCAGCCGCAAGGTCAACGTGGCGGGCTACTGCATCGGCGGCACCCTGCTCGGGATCATGCTGGCGCATCTGGCCGCGAAGGGCGACGGCAGCGTGGCGAGCGCGACCTTCCTGACCACGCTGCTCGACTTCTCGGAGGTCGGGGAGACAGCGGTCTTCATTGACCGGCAACAGCTCGCCGAGGTCCAAAGGCGCATGGAAGAGAAGGGCTACCTTGCGCCCGAGGAGCTGAGCGCGGTGTTCCGGATGATGCGCAGCAACGATCTCATCTGGAACTTCGTGGTGAACAACTATCTCCTCGGACGCGAGCCGCCCGCGCTCGATCTCATGCACTGGAGCGTCGACGGCACGCGCATGCCGAGGGCGATGCAGGAGTACTATCTCTACAACATGTACGTCCGCAACAACCTCAGCAGGCCCGGCGCGCTGACGCTGCTCGGCACGCCGATCGATCTCGGCCGCATCCGCTGTCCCGCCTATTTCGTCGCCGGCGCCGAGGACCACATCGTGCCCTGGCAGACGGCCTACCGTTCGGCGCGCCTGGTGCCGGGGGCCGCCCGCTTCGTGTTGGGGCGCGCGGGCCACATCACCTCGGTGGTGTGCCCCGCCGGCGGGCGGCGCAACCAGTACATGGTCGGCGACTGCGCGCAACGCGACGCCGACGCGTGGCTGGCCGCCCACGCACAGCCGCGCGAGGGCAGCTGGTGGCCGGACTGGGTGAGGTGGCTGGCGACCCGGTCGGGCGATAAGCGGGCGCCGCCGCCGATCGGCAACCGGCGGCACCCGCCGCTCATGGCGGCGCCGGGTCAGTACGTCCTGGAGGAGTAGTCCCTCGTATCACGGGGCGGGCATCCATGCACATCGGTGATTACCTGGGGCGGCGCGCTCTTTACACGCCCGATCGCATCGGGATCGTGGATGCCGGCAAGTCGCCGGCCTGGCGCCTGACGTTCGCGGTTCTCAACGAACGCGCCAACCGCTTCGCGAACTGGCTGCGCGATGCGGCCGGGATCGGACACGGCGATCGCGTCGCCATCCTGGCGCGCGACGGCATCGAGCACATGGACTGCTTTTTCGCCTGTGGCAAGCTCGGGGCGATACACACCGCGCTGAACTGGCGGCTGCACTGGCGCGAGATCGAGGCAATCGTGGCGCAGACGCGGCCGCGGGCGCTCATCTACTGCGACGAATTCCGCGAGGCCGTCACCGAGCTTCAGCGGACCATCGCCGGCGCCAATCACGCCATCGGCCACTATCTGCACATCAGCGGTGACGGCATCGACGGCAGTCTGCAGTTCGAGTCGGCGCTGCAGTCCGGCAGGAGCGCGCCGGTGTGCTGCGAGGCGGTCACGGAGGAGGATATCGCGGCGCTGATCTTCACCGGCGGCACCACAGGGGTGCCGAAGGGCGCTGCCGTTTCGCACCGGATGATCGCTTGGAACACGCTGAACACCGTGATCCACGATCTCCATCACGACGACATCTACCTCAACGTCTTTCCCCTGTTCCACACCGGCGGGCTATTCGTCTACACCCTGCCGCAGGTGATACTGGGGGGCATGACGGTGCTCATGCGGCAGTTCGACGCCGAGCGCGTGCTGCAATTGATCGAGGCGGAAAAGGTCACGCTGTTCGCCGGCGTGCCGACCATGTACCAGATGCTCACCCGCGCGCCGAACTGGCAGCGTGCCGACCTGAGCTCGCTGCGCTTCTGCGTCAGCGGCGGGGCGGCGCTGCCGTTGGAGCTCGTCGACCGCTACATGACGGAGAAGCAGGTGCGATTCAAGCAGGGTTTCGGCATGACCGAGTTCGGCCCGGGCGTATTCGCGCTGGCGCCAGAAGACGCGATCCACAAGGCCGGTTCCATCGGCCGCCCGAACTTCTTCGTCGACGCGCGCATCGTCGACCCGGATGGCGACGCCCTCGGCCCCGGGGAGGTCGGAGAGCTGCTGCTGCGCGGCCCGTCGTGCTGCTCCGGTTACTTCGACGCGGACGGGCGCCGGCACCCGGTCACCGACAAGGACGGCTGGCTGCACACCGGGGACCTGGCCCGGCGGGATGCGGACGGCTATTACTACATCGTCGATCGCAAGAAGGACATGTTCATCAGCGGCGGCGAGAACATCTATCCGCTGGAGATCGAAACGGCGCTCTACCATCATCCGGCCGTGCAGATGTGCGCGGTGGTGGGCGTGCCGGATACGCGTTGGGGCGAGTGCGGCGTTGCCTGCGTCGTGCTGAAGACCGGCGCCACCGTCACCGAAGCGGAGCTGATCGAATTCCTAGGCGAGCGCCTTGCGCGCTACAAGGTGCCCAAGCGCGTGGTCTTCATGGAGAGCATGCCGGTGTCCGCCGCCGGAAAGATCCTCAAGCGCGAGCTGCGGCGGCAGCTCACGGGACATTCCTGAGCACCGCGCCGCCGGGGGCGCCGGCTCACGCCGGACTCTAGGGAACCCGCGGCGGCTTTGCGCGGAGCGAAGGTCGGCCGGCGCGCTTCAGCCGCCGCCGGCGAGCGGGCAGAGTTCCGCCAGGCAACAGCTGCCGCACAACGGTCTCGTCTTGCAGGCAACCTTGGCGTGACGGACGATGAGCGCGTGATACTCGTTGTACAGGGGGGCATCGCCCCGCAGCGCGTGCTCGAACACGCGCCGCAATTCCTCATAGGATTCGTCGCCCCGGCAAAGGCCCAGGCGCGAGAAGATGCGGCGTGTGTAGGCGTCGATGACGAAAACGGGTCTCGCGAACGCGTACAACACGATGTCGTCGGCCGTCTCCGGACCGACGCCGTTGACGGCGAGGACCTCGCGGCGCAGGGCATCGGTCGGCAGGGATTTCAGCGTCTCCACGCCGCCCTTCTCCAGGTACCAACGGCAAAGGTTCTGCAGCCGCATGGCCTTGACGTTGAAATAACCCGACGGGCGTATCAGTTCCGCGAGCTCCGTCGACGGCATCTCCGCGATCCGGCGGGCATCGAGACAGCCGGCGGCCGCGAGGTTGCCGATGGCGCGCTCGACGTTCGTCCAGGCGGCATTCTGGGTGAGCACCGCACCGACCATGACCTCGAACGGCGTGTCTGCGGGCCACCAGTGCTGTGGTCCGTAACGCCGGTAGAGACGCTGATAGACAGCGCGCAGCGAGACGCGGGTGGTCATCCCCTGCGGCGGGGAGGCTTGCGTGGGGCCGCGCGCGCGGCGGCCGCCCGTCCCTCGCCGGTGGCGCGCGACGCCCCCGCTGCGGGCCCGCGCCCGCCCGGGGCGGAATGTCCCTTGCCCGCCGCGCGCCGGCCCTCTGCGGGCCGGCGCACTTTCGCGGCGGTTCGGGGCCTGGTGCTCGTCCATTCGTCCTCGGAGGTGCGAGCGACGCGCGAGACGGCGGTCCGGCGTGGCGCCCGGCCCTTGCCGCGCGCGCCCGCGCGCACGCGCTTGGCAGCGGCCGCCTCGCGCTTGACCTTGCTGCGCTTCGCCTCCTCGTCGAGCTCGATGCTGGCCGCGGCGATCAGGGCATCGACCTCCGCGGGCTCGAGCTCCCACCAGCGGCCGGCGCGCTGATCCCTCGGCAGCACGATCGGTCCGTATCGAACCCGCGTGAGGCGGCTCACCTTCAAACCCTGGGACTCCCAGAGTCGCCGCACCTCGCGGTTGCGACCTTCGCGCAGGGTCACGTGGTACCAATGGTTGGCACCCTCCCCACCGGCGTCGGTGATGGTCTCGAATCGTGCGACGCCGTCCTCCAGCGGCACGCCGGCGCGCAAGCGCTCGAGCACCTCCGGCTTGACCTCCCCCAGCACGCGCACCGCATACTCGCGCTCCACGCCTGCCGAGGGATGCATGAGGCGATGCGCGAGCTCGCCGTCGGTGGTGAAGAGCAGCAGGCCGGTAGTGTTGAAGTCGAGCCGCCCGATGCTGAGCCAGCGCCCGCCGCGCGCGCCGGGCAGGTCCTCGTACACGGTCGGCCGACCCTGCTCGTCGCTGCGGGAGCAGACCTTGCCGGCCGGCTTGTGATAGCCGATGACGCGCAGTACGCGCCTGTAGAGCCGCTCCGACGGCACCAGCCGGCCGTCGACACGGACCTCGTCACCGGGTCCGACGAGGTCGCCGAGACCGGCGACCCTGCCGTTTATCGACACACGCCCGGCGCCGATCCACGCCTCCATCAGCCGCCGCGAGCCCAGACCGGCGCGGGCGAGGACCTTGTGCAGTCGTTCGCGCGTGTTCATTGCGCGGGAAGGCCGACCGGGCAGCCGGCCGCGCGGGTCCGCGGTCCCGAACGCGTATCCAGCCTCATCCGCCCGACGATGGCGGCGCCCCTGGTCAGTCGGCGGCGGCATGCGGCATCCGCCGCTCGCCGTCTTCCCCGTCCGCGGCCGGCTCGTCCGCGCAGGAACGGGCGCCGCCGTTGCCGGCGGCGGCATCGACATCCTCGGCGTCGCCGTCGTCCGCTGCCTCCTCGCCGCCCTGGGCGCCTGCAGGGGCAGCGTCGGCCTTGGACTGCTCCGGCGGCCAGTCCGCCGCGCGGGCATCCGTCACAGCGGCACCGTCGTCCTCCGCGTCGTCGTCCTGCCCGCTGGCCACGATCGCGGCGACCTCGCCTGCCCCCGCGCCGCCCGAGGCGGCCATCGGACTGCCGAACAGGTCGAGGTTGATGTCGTCGATGTCGCGCAATTCCGAGAGGCTCGGCAGCTCCGAAAGGCTGCCGAGGTTGAAGTAATCGAGGAACTGTCTCGTCGTCGCGTACACGGCGGGACGGCCCGGGACGTCGCGGTGGCCGATCACGCGCACCCATTCCCGCTCGGTGAGCGTCTTCATGATGTTGGCGCCGACCGCGACGCCGCGGATGTCTTCGATCTCACTGCGCGTGATCGGCTGCCTGTAGGCGATGATGGCGAGCGTCTCGAGCAACGCGCGCGAATACTTCTGCGGGCGCTCCTCCCACAGCCTGTTGACCCACGGCGCGATGTCCGCCCGCGTCTGGAACCGGTAGCCGCTTGCAACCTCCGCGAGCTGGACGCCGCGATCGGCGTACTCCTGCTGCAGCGAATCGAGCGCCGCCTTCACGGCGGCGCGATCCGGCCGCTCGCCCTGTTCATCAATCAGGTCGCCGGAAAAAATGTCCAGCATGCGTTCAATCGACACCGGCTCGCTGGACACGAGCAACACCGCTTCCAGAATCTGCTTCAACTTGTCCATGGAATTCATCTCACCCAACCGCCTTCACGTAAATCGGTCCGAACATCTCGTTCTGCACCATCTCGACCAGGTGCTCCTTGAGCAGCTCGAGGATGGCGAGCAGCGTGACGACGACGCCGGCGCGCCCTTCCCGCACGTCGAACAGCCGCACGAAGTCGACGAACTCGCCGCCGCGCGTGCGATCCAGCACGATGGCCATCCGCTCCCGTACCGACAGCGGCTCACGCTGCACGTGATGATTCGAGAACAGGCTTGCGCGCGTGAGCACCTCCGTGAAGACCGCCAGCAGTTCCTGCAACGACACGCTGGGCGGCGGCGCGGCGCTCCGCCGCTCCGGGAAAGGCACCACCACCGGCCAGTGATCGCGCTCCATGCGCGGCAGCTTCTCGAGATCCTCGGCCGCCTTCTTGTAGCGCTCGTACTCCTGCAGACGGCGGACGAGCTCGGCGCGCGGATCCTGTTCCTCCGCCGCCTCCACCGGTCGCGGCAGCAGCATGCGAGACTTGATCTCCGCGAGCATCGCGGCCATCACCAGGTACTCGGCCGCCAGCTCCAGCTGCATTTCCTGCATCAACTCGATGTAGGACATGTACTGGCGCGTGATCTGGGCGATCGGGATGTCCAGGATATCGAGGTTCTGCCGCTTGATGAGATACAGCAGGAGGTCCAGCGGCCCTTCGAAGGTCTCCTCCAGGAACACCGCCAGGGCGTCGGGCGGGATGTAGAGGTCCTTCGGCATCTCGGTCAGCGGCACGCCCTGCACGACGGCAAACGGCATCTCCTCCTGCTCCGGATGCGGGGAATGGGCGAGATCGCTTTCCGTGTTCATCTTTTCGCGACCATGGCGTGACGGCCGGTATCACGACGGCGGCAACAGCGGGAGTGGCTGAATTGGGACTTGCGCATAGGACCGCCGCGGGGCTCAGCGGTAGGAGATGCCCATGGCCTCACGCACGTCTTCCATGGTCTGGCGCGCGGTCTCGCGGGCCTTCTCGCAGCCCTCGTCGATGATGGTGCGCACGGCGTCCAGATCCTCGAGGTACTCGGCGCTGCGCTCGCGTATCGGCTTCAACTCCTTGAGCACGCCGTCGATGACCGGCTGCTTGCACTCGATGCAGCCGATCCCGGCGCTGCGGCATCCCTGCTGCACCCAGCTCCTGGTCTCCGGCGAGGAGTAGATCTGGTGGAATTTCCACACCGGGCACTTTTCCGGGTCGCCGGGGTCGGTACGGCGCACGCGCTGCGGGTCCGTCGGCATCGTGCGCAGCTTCCTCTCGACTTCCTCGGGCGGCTCCCGCAGTCCGATCGTGTTGCCGTAGGACTTGGACATCTTCTCGCCGTCTATGCCGGGTACCTTGGATTCCGGCGTCAACAGCGCCTGCGGCTCCGGCAGGATCACCTTACCGCCGCCTTCGAGGTAACCGAGCAGTCGCTCGCGGTCGCCGATGCTGATGTTCTGCTGCGCCGCCAGAAGCGCCTTGGCCCGCTCGAGCGCGTCGGCATCGCCGGTCTCCTGGTATTTCTTGCGCAGCTCGTTGTAGAGCGTGGCGTTCTTCTTGCCCATCTTCTTGGCCGCGGCCTCGGCCCTGTCCTCGAAGCCCGGCTCCCGTCCATACAGGAAATTGAAGCGACGGGCGACCTCGCGCGCCAGCTCGATGTGCGCCACCTGGTCCTCGCCGACCGGCACGTGTCCGGCGCGATAGATGAGCACGTCGGCCGCCTGCAGCAACGGGTAGCCCAGAAAGCCGTAGGTCGAGAGGTCCTTGCTCCTCAAACGCTCCTGCTGATCCTTGTAGGAAGGCACGCGCTCCAGCCAGCCGAGCGGCGTGATCATCGACAGCAGCAGGTGCAACTCCGCGTGCTCCGGCACCCGGGACTGGATGAACAGGGTGGCCTCCCCGGGGTTGATGCCCACCGCCAGCCAGTCCACCACCAGGTCCAGGACGGACTGCGAGATGATCGACGTGTCCTCGTACTGGGTGGTCAGCGCGTGCCAGTCGGCGACAAAGAAGTAGCACTCGTACTCGTGCTGCAGCACGGCCCAGTTTTTCAGTACGCCGTGGTAATGGCCGAGATGGAGCTGGCCCGTCGGGCGCATCCCTGACAAGACCCGACGGTTAGCGGAAATGTTCAATCACATCACTCCTCGTTGGCGTCATTTTCTTTCTTCTCGCCCGCCCCACCGTCGCCGTCAGCCGGGGAGCAGAGAGTACACCAGATGCAGTCCGGCTTGCAGAACCGGCTGCAGCACGGCGCTGAGCCAGCCCGTTGCCAGCAGGACCACGATAATGACCAGGCCGAATGGCTCTAACTTGCTGTAAGGAATGGCAATTTTTCGTGGCAGCAGGGCCGCGGCGACGCGCCCGCCATCGAGCGGCAGCAACGGCAGCAGGTTGAAGGCCGCCAGCGCGAGATTGGCGATGATACCCACCTGCGCCATCGCGGTCAGCGCGCCGGCGAAGCCGAGTGAGGAGACCCGGAGACCATCCGCCGCCCAGACCACACCCACCCAGAACAGTATCTGCGCCACGTTGGCCCCGGGGCCGGCCAGCGCCACCAGCACCAGATCTCGGCGCAACTTCTTGAAATTTCGCCAGTCGATGGGGACCGGTTTGGCCCAGCCGAAGATGAATCCCGCCTTGGTCACGAGCAGCAGCAGTGGCACCAGCAGCGTCCCGACCGGATCGACGTGCTTCAGGGGGTTGGCGGTCAGCCTGCCCTGCATCGCGGCTGTGGGGTCACCCAGCCACCTCGCGACCACGCCGTGACCCACCTCGTGCAGGGTCACCGCGAAGATGATCGGCACCGCGCTCAACAAGATCTCCAGCAGCATCGTCGTCATGGTCCGTGGAAGCTCTTCTCAGTAGGCATCCGGCAGTCTGACGACCGCCAGATAGACGGCGACAATCAGGCAGACCGCGAAACCGGCGATCCCCAGCCGGCCAATCCAGTAGAGGGCCGGCCAGCGGCGGTCGCCCAGCCCCCAGGCGCCCAGCGCGGCAGCCAGGGAAATCCAGCCGTAACCGAGCCAGTGGCCCGCAGCGACGGTATCGGGGCCGCCCGTCCCGGCACCGAGGTGGCGGATGAGGGTCCGCGCCAGGCCGGTCAGGACCATGGCGGCGAGCAGCGCCGCGCCCAGTCGAGCAAGACGAAACACCCAGGTCGTCACCGCCGCTGCTCCTCAGGCGCCCAGCGCGGATACGTCGCCGGCCCCCACGCGCAGCACGCGTGGAGCCCCCTCGGAGATGTCGATGACGCTGCTCGGCTCGAGTCCGGTATTGCCGCCGTCGAGGATGAGGTCCACCAGCTTTCCGACCTTCGCCTCGACGTCCTCCGGATCGTTCATCGGCATGTCGGCGCCGGGCAGTTGCGCCGTGGTGCTCATCAGCGGCTCGCCCAGGGCCTCCAGAAGCGCCTGCACGATGCGATGGTCGGGCACCCGCAGGCCGATGGTCTTGCGCTTGGGATTCTGCAGCCGGCGCGGCACCTCGTGCGTGGCCTTTAGCAGGAAGGTGTAGGGGCCGGGCGTCAGCGATTTCATCAGCCGGAAGGCGGGATTGTCGACGCGCGCATACGTCGCGATCTGCGAGAGGTCGCGGCAGACGAGCGTGAAGTTGTGATCTTCCTCGAGTCGGCGGATCCGCCGTATGCGCTCCTGCGCCTCCTTCTCGCCGACCCGGCAGCCGAACGCGTAGCAGGAGTCGGTCGGATACACGATGACCCCGCCTTCCCGCAGCACGGCCACGGCCTGATCGATGAGCCGTTTCTCCGGGTTCCGGGGGTGTATGTGTAGGATTCTGCTCATCAGCGGGGCCCGCGCGACGGCGAGGCAGGCTGGGGCCTGGGTATCGACGCCAGTTTGCCCTGATTGCGGGCCGGGCAAAAGGCTTGATTTTCCGGGCGTATTGCGAATGCCGGCGAACCGGGGGCCGAGCCGCTGCGCGTAGAGGGTACCGCGGGTTTTCGGTATGATGCCGCGCACACCGCAACCGCCGCCAGCCATGAAGTTCTTCCTCGACCAGTTTCCGATCGTCGCCTTCTTCGTCGCGTACTTCTTCCCGCCGGAGGGTACCAAGGCCATCTTCTTCGCCACCGCCGTGGCGATCCCGGCCTCACTGCTGCAGGTCACCGTGCATCGCGTCATGTACCGGCGTTTCGACAAGGGCCAGCTCGCCACGCTCGGTCTACTGGCCGTCCTCGGCGGGGCCACGCTGCTGCTGCAGGACAAGCGCTATATCATGTGGAAGCCCACGGCCGTCTACTGGCTATTCGCCGCCGTGTTCATCGGCAGCCAGTTCATCGGCGCCAAGCCGATCGCCGAGCGCATGATGGGGCACGTCATGGCGGCGCCGCGCCCGATATGGAGGCGGGTGAACGCCGCCTGGGCGGTGTTCTTCGCCGCACTCGGATTTCTGAATCTCTACGTCGCCATGCGCTACAGCGAGGCCGCGTGGGTGAAATTCAAGCTGTTCGGGGTGCTCGGCCTGCTGCTGCTGTTCGCGCTCGCGCAGACCGTGTACCTCTCCCGGCACGGTGAAATGAAGGAAGAACCGAAGGGCTGAACCATGCTTTACGTCATCATCGGCGAAGACAACGAAAACAGTCTGGAGAAACGCCTGCAGGTCCGGCCGCGCCACCTGGAGCGACTGCACGCCCTGCGGGACGAGGGCCGATTGCTGCTGGCCGGCCCCTTCCCCGCCATCGACAGTCCCGACCCGGGACCGGCGGGTTTCACCGGCAGCATGATCGTCGCCGAGTTCGAATCCCACACCGCCGCGCAGGCATGGGCGGACGCCGATCCCTACCTCGCCGAAGGCGTCTACAGGCGGGTCAGCGTCAGACCTTTCAGGAAGACGCTCCCCTAGCGTCATGAGCGCGAGCGATCGCATCGAGCGCATGCGCTCCCGCCTGCACGCGGCCTTGCGGCCGACGGTGCTGGATGTCGTCGACGAGAGCCACCTGCATGCCGGCCACGCCGGGGCGCGCAGCGGACGCGGGCACTACCGCCTGCGCATCGTCTCGCGCGAGTTCGAAGGACTGCTGCCGCTCGCCCGCCACCGCGCGGTCTACGAGGCGCTGGGCGACATGATGCAGACCGACATACACGCGCTCAGCATCCAGGCACTCACCCCCGAGGAGACCCAGCCCCGCTGAGTGCGCGCGGCGCAGCGAAGATGGGGGCAAGACCCAAGATAGCGTGGGAGTCCGCCGACCATGCCTCTTGCCTTTATCACGGCGACCGGCTCGAGGTGATGGCCGCGCTGCCGGATGCCAGCGTCGATTGCATCTGGACCGACCCGCCTTACCTTCTCTCCAACGACGGCACGACCTGCGTAGCTGGCAGGCGGGCGAAGGTCAACAAGGGCGAGTGGGACCGCAGCCGGGGCGTGGTCCACGACCATGCCGTCAATCGCCAGTGGCTGCTGGCCTGCCATCGATTGCTGAAGCCCGCCGGCACGATCTGGGTGAGCGGCACGCTGCACGTCTACCTGAGCGTCGGCATGGCGATGATGGAGCTCGGTTACCGCATCCTCAACGACATCGTGTGGGAGAAACCCAATCCGCCGCCGAACCTGGGCTGCCGCTGTTTCACCCACAGCACGGAGATAATCCTGTGGGCCACCAAGGCCGCCCGCGGCGGCAAGGACCGGCACGTGTTCAACTACGCCGCGATGAAGGCGGAGAATGAAGGCCGGCAGATGAAGAACGTCTGGCGGATGGCGGCGCCGGGACGCGCGGAGAAGACCCATGGCAGCCATCCCACCCAGAAGCCGATCGCCCTCATCGAACGCTGCCTGCGCGCCAGCACGCATCCGGGCGATCTCGTCTTCGACCCGTTCGCGGGCTCCGGCAGCACGGGCGTGGCGGCGCTGTCGATGGGCCGCCGGTTCATCGGCTGCGAGCTGGAATCCCGCTACGTCAACCTCGCGCGCGCGCGCCTGCGCGCCGTCGATCCCACGAACAGCTGATACCATTGCCGACATGAGCGAGACCCTGGAACTGGCCAAGGCATTGATCAACCGGCCGTCGGTGACGCCGGACGACGCGGCCTGCCAGGCGATCGTCGCCGCGCGCCTGCGCAAGCTCGGATTCACCATCGAGGCCATGATGTTCGGCGAGGTCGAGAACCTGTGGGCGCGTCGCGGCCAGGCGCGGCCGTTGCTGGCGTTCGCGGGCCATACCGACGTGGTGCCGCCCGGTCCGCGCGACGCCTGGACCTCGGATCCGTTCGTGCCCGAGGTCAGGGACGGAATGCTCTACGGGCGCGGTGCGGCCGACATGAAGAGCAGCATCGCCGCGATGGTGGTGGCCGTGGAACGGTTCGTGGCCCGCCATCCGGACCATCGCGGCTCGATCGCCTTCCTGCTCACCAGCGACGAGGAAGGCCCGGCTGTGGACGGCACGGTCAAGGTCATCGAAAAGCTCGAGCGGCGCGGCGAGAAGATCGACTGGTGCCTCGTCGGCGAGCCGTCATCGGAGGACCGGCTGGGGGACGTGGTGAAGAACGGTCGCCGCGGCTCGCTGAACGGGGTGCTGAAGGTGAAGGGCACACAGGGTCACGTGGCTTATCCCCACCTGGCGCGCAATCCGATCCACGCCGTCGCGCCGGCGCTGGCGGAGCTCACCCGCATCGAATGGGATCGCGGCAACGAACATTTCCCGCCGACGGGCTTCCAGATCTCCAACATCAACGGCGGCACCGGCGCCGAGAACGTCATCCCCGGCTCCGTCGAGGTCCAATTCAACTTCCGCTTCTCCACCGAACAGACCGCTGAGAGCCTGCAGGCGCGCGTCGAGGACGTGCTTCGGCGCCACGAGCTGGACTACGCGCTGAGCTGGCGGCTGTCCGGCAATCCATTTCTCACGCCCGCCGGGCAGCTCGTGGACGCCGCGCGCGAGGCGATCAGGGAGGTCACCGGCGTCGAGACCCAGCTGTCGACCGGCGGCGGCACCTCCGACGGCCGGTTCATCGCTCCGACCGGCGCGCAGGTGCTGGAGCTCGGTCCGGTCAACCGCAGCATCCACAAGGTCGACGAGTGCATCGCCGTCACCGATCTCGACGCGCTGACGGATGTCTACGAGAGGATACTGGGGATGCTCCTGCGCTGATTGCCAACGTTCAGGGCGGGAACGGGACCGTCCGAATCGCGCCGTGAACTCCTGTCGTGCGTCGGGGCCGAACAGCCGGTCCAATCATACACGGCCTCGACGATGCGCCCACCCTCGCTGTATTCCAGAGACCTGCAAACCGAACGCACCAGCCGCACGCCGCGACCGAAGTAACCATCCGAGAGCGTGCGCTGCTCTTGCACCTCGTCGAGGTCAAACCCCGCACCGCTTTGCTCGAGCCGCACGTGCAGCGCCCCGCCCTCGCCCGGAGGCGCCTGGCGGATATCGAAGACGAGTCTGCCGTCGCGCAGCGCGCCCAGACGCGCGTCCCTCTCCGCGTAGTACTGCGCGAAGCCATCCGGGAATGACTTCAGCTGCGAGCTGAGGCCCAGCAGTCCATGCTCGAGGGCGTTGGAATATAGCTCGGCGAGGATCAGGTAGATATCCTCCCGCCTGTCGCCGAGCTGCTGCACGTCGCAGATCGCATGCAACAGCAGGGGAAGAGGGTCTACGTTTCGCAGCGCATCGGCGCCCAGCTCAAGGCGCAAGCGCCATTCCATGGGTACGGGGGTGACACTCGGCCTCGGTGAAGCGGCAGCTGCGCACTGCTCGGGTGACGGAACGCAGAGGATCTCCAGCAGCGACATGTCGTCGGTCTGCGGGGCCCCCGCGAGGAATCTGGCGATGGCCGCGGCCACGGCCTCCGTCCCTGGGCGTGCGGGGTCGGCGCTCAGGCAGGCGAGCAGGCGCGCGCTACCGAAGACCTCGCCTTCTGCGTTGGCGGCCTCGATGATGCCGTCGGAGTACACAATGATCCGGTCTCCCCCGACGATGTCCAGGACCTGGGTCTGTCCATCGAACTGATCGTCTTCGAGTACGCCCAGCGGCACGTGCCTGGAATGTGCGCTGGCCTTGAGGGTGCCGGTCGCATCCAGCACGTACGCGTCGGGCACGCCGCCGTTCCAGATTTCCAATACTCGGCCTTCCGGGTAGATCTCCAGCAGACAGGCGGCGAGGAAGCGGCCAGTGGGCAGGGCCCCACGCAGGCGCGTGTTCAGCTGCGCGGCGATCTGCGAGATGCGGAATCCCTTCTTCACCATGGAGTGGAAGACGTCGCAGGCGATCATGGCACAGGTCGCAGCGCCCAGACCGTGGCCAGTCACATCGGCCAGCAGGAAGACCTGTCCGCCGCGCGGGCCGAGCGCACCGAGGATTATGTCGCCGTTGGCGACCTGCAGCGGCAGCACCGCCCGCCGAACGTTCGGCATGTCCAGCCATTCCGAGCGGGCCAGCCGCTCGTGGATGTGCCGTGCCAGCTCGAGATCCTCCTCCTGCTGCATCTGGTAGCGGCGCAGGTCCTCGCGCTCCCGCTGGATGGTGCGATACAGCTCCAGCTGCCGCAGCTGCCTGACGAGCTTCACCCGCAGCCTTTCCGGGTTGAAGGGCTTGGCCAGACAGTCGTCGGCGCCTGCATCCATGGCGGCGAGGAAGGAGACATCGTCATCCATGCCGGTGAGAAAGATGACCGACACGCTTCCTTCTCCGGCCTCGGCCTTGATGATGCGCGTTGCTTCGCAGCCGCCCATCACCGGCATGCACATGTCCATCAGAACGACATCGGGCTGCGCCTCGCGGTACCGGGCAACGGCTTCCACACCGTTGCCGGCGGTGACGACTTCGTACCCCGCGGCTTCGAGTAGGGCAACCAGGTGCCGTTGGTCGACAGGATTGTCCTCGACGACGAGCATGCGCGCGCGCCGTCCGGCGATGGCGGTTCCTGTGCTCGCCTGTTCGAAGCCGCGATCAGGCGTCATCGGGCCTCCCAGCCGGCCACCGCATTCACTCAGGACGCCTCTCGTGATTCAATCGTCATCAGCTTGTCGAAGTTCGCGACCTTCAGGATCTGCAGGAGCGACGGGCTCGCATTGACGATCTTCACGCTCTGCGCCGAGTTGCCGGCATAGGCGCGCAGCTGTAGCAGCATGCCCAGCGCGGAACTGTCCATGTACGAGGTATTCGCCAGATCGATCACGTAGTTGCTGTAGCGCCGCCCGGCGCCCTCGTAGGCCTGCCGCAGGTCGCGGTGGACATTGAAGTCGAAACGTCCGGTGACGCGGATGGTCATCTCGGAACCGTCATCGCTAGGTCGTGTCGATACTGTCATCTCTCTCTCCTCACCATGGCGGGGGGCACCGTACCCCACCCGCATTCATGTCGAGCTCCGGGCCCGAGGGGCGTTACCTGACGGGCGGGTCACTCAGAAAAGCTCGACGTCGCCGACTGCCATGGAGGTCTGCGCTGCCGGCTTGCGCGGTTGCTGCGTCCGGAACGCCTCGATTGCGCTCGCAATCTCCCTGCCCACCGCCTCCAGACGGGCGCGGTAGTCTTCGAGTCCGTCGCTCGCCCTGATCGCCTCGAGCTGTGCGGTCACGCAGCCGATCAGCTGCTCCAGTTTGAGCACCTTCTGCTCGGCGTGATCGGCGACCTGGCGGACGATGTCCTCGAACTGAAGGGCGCTCACGGCCGTGGACGTCTTCGCCGTGATCCGGCCGGTGATGCGGGTCACCTCCAGCAGCGAATCGGCGAGCATCTGGTCGATCTCGCGTACGCCGCTCATCATGTCGTCCAGTCTGCCCTTGCTGCCGATGACCACGTTCATGTCCTTGGAGGCGACGGCGCCGACCAGGCTGCGGACGTGCTGCATGGTCCTTTGTGCCTCCTCGACCTTGGCGCGGATCTCCTCGTTGAACTCGTTGGAGCTGCGCGAGAGGTTGCGGACCTCGTCGGCGACCACGGCAAAGCCGCGGCCCGCCTCGCCGGCGCGCGCCGCCTCGATGGCAGCGTTCAGGGCCAGCAGGTTGGTCTGATCAGCGATTTGCTTGACGTTGCCCAGCAAGTTGAAGATGCCGTTGAGCTGGTCCGCCATGTCGTCGATTCGCGCGACGATGTCCATGCTGTGCTTGCTGCCCTCCACCAGAAGCTCGACCAGATAGTCCAGCGCCGAGGATGTGTCGCCGATGAACTGCCGCAGGGTGACGCTGCCGGACCCGCCGTCCCCGTGCTCCCTGGAGGGATCCATGCTTTCTGCGAGCTTGTGCACCAGGCGGGTCTGCGCCGCGGTCTCGCCGCTCAGCGTCTGGAAGCTCTCGCTGAGATCGGTCACGGCGGAGCGGGTGAGCGCGCGCACCTGCTCGATCTCCTGGCGGACGGAGTTCACACCGGCGGCCACGGTCGCGTTGACGCTCGCCACCGTTTTGTGCAGGTCCCTCTGGAGGGCCTCGTAGGCCCGGGTGTGCTCGGCGACGGCCGCCGCTCGGCCACGCTCGCGCCTGTGCGCCGAGAGGGTGCAGCCGACCCAGCACGCCAGGCTGGCAGCCAGCAGCGCCTCCTCCAGGAAGAGCCATCCGCCGAAGGCCGCGGCAGGCAGCAGCATGGCCGCGACGGTGAACAGCAGAGCCAGCCAGTATCTCTTCAAATACTCCCTCGACATGTGTTGCCCCGTACTCTCGGACATGTCGGGCTTATCGGCCGGCGAAGCCCTTTATTGAGTGGCCAATTGCAGCAGCCGCGCGGCGATCTCCGCCAGCGGCAGCACCTCCTCGACGGCGCCCGCCTTTACCGCGGAACCGGGCATGCCCCAGACCACGCTGGTCCTTTCGTCCTGCGCCACAGTCCGCGCCCCGGCCGCGCGCATGGCCTTGAGCCCCTCGGCGCCGTCGTCACCCATTCCGGTCAGTATCGCGCCGACGGCATTGCCGGCCGCGTTCCGCGCCACCGAGCGGAACAGGACGTCCACGGAGGGCTTGTGGCGATTGACGGCCGGGCCGTCCTGCACCCTGCAGATGAAGCGCGCGCCGCTGCGATCGACGCTCAGGTGCCGGCCGCCCGGGGCGATGTAGGCGTGCCCGGGGAGGATCTGCTGGCCGTCCTGCGCCTCGCAGACGGTCAAGGCGGTCAACCCGTTCAGGCGCCGGGCGAAGGAACCGCTGAAGCCGGCCGGAATGTGCTGCGTGATGACGATGCCCGGGGCGTCAGGGGGCATTTCCAGCAACACGTCCTTGATGGCCTCGGTGCCGCCCGTGGAGGCCCCAATCGCGATGATGCGATCCGTGGTGCGAAAGAGCCTCGGCGCGGCGGGGACGACGGGCGCCCCCGAAATCACGTCCCCCAGCTCGTGAGTGCCGCTCGCCACGCGCAGTGCGCCCGGCCGGCGTTCGAGACGACGCACGTTGACCTGCGCGGCCATCCTGACCTTGGCCTTCAGCTCCTCCGCGTACTCGTTCAGGCCCTGGACCAGGTCCAACTTCGGCTTGGTCACGAAGTCGACGGCGCCGAGCTCCAGGGCGTCGAGCGTCACATCGGCTCCCTCCTCGGTGAGCGAAGAGACCATGACCACGGGCATCGGCCGCAGACGCATGAGATTGGCAAGGAAGGTCAGTCCGTCCATGCGCGGCATCTCGACGTCCAAGGTCAGCACGTCGGGACTGAGCGACTTGATCATCTCCCGGGCGACGTAGGGATCGGAGGCGGCGCCCACGACCTCGATGCCGGGATCGGCACCGAGGATGGACGTCAGCAGCTGCCTGACCAGGGCGGAGTCGTCGACGATCAATACGCGTGTGCGCTTCATGGTCTCGGATCCACGGACGGCAGCCGACGTGCGCTCAATCGAACAGCTCGACCTCGCCGGCCACAGGCTGCTGCTCGATGGCATGCATGTACTGGCTCTCGCGATCGAGAATGGTGGCATTGTGCAGCGAACCGAGCTTCTTCACCTTGCCGGCCCCGCTCAGCGGCCAGTAGTAGACCTTGCGCGGATTCAGCCCCCCTACGTCGCGGCCCACCACGTGCAGTCCCTCGCAGCGCAGGTAATGCTCGACGAATTCGATGTTGCGACGGCCGACGTCGCTCATGTTGCTGATGATGCGGCCGCCGCCCACGATCTTCACCTCCAGGCGTTCGCGGCGTCCGCCGTGCTTGAGGATGTCGTTGATCATGTGTTCCATGGCGTAGTTGCCGTAGCGCGTCGCGGCGCTCAGATCGGGGCCCGGCCGACGCCCGGTACCCGATTCCGAACTGGAAGGCAGCATGAAATGGTTCATGCCACCGACGCCGGCGAGCGGGTCGCGTATGCAGGCGCTGATGCACGAGCCCAGCACGGTGACGATCACCTCCTCGCTGCAGGTCACGTAGTACTCGCCAGGCAGGATCTTGGCGGCGACGATGCCGAGCGTGCTGTCCCAGTAGCGATTGATCTGCTCGAAGCCGCGCAGGGCGGGCATCGGCACGCCTCGGATCCGGGCCGGCGAGGGACGCGTCATGAGACCTTCCGGTAGATGGTGCGGCCGAGGGACTCGAACCGTTCGCTCACGCGGAACAGCGTCTCGGAATGTCCGATGTACAGCGGCGACCCGTCGCGCAGCACGTCGGCGAAGCGGTCGAACAGGGCCCGCTGCGTCGGCTTGTCGAAGTAAATGACGACGTTGCGGCAGAAGATCACGTCCAGCGGGCCGCGCACCGGCCAGTCCTGGATCAGGTTCACCTGCCTGAAGACCACCCGCTTGCGCACCTCGTCGATCACCCGGACCTTGCCGGCGTTGGCGCCGTTGCCCTTGAGAAACCACCGCCGCCGCCTCCAGTCAGGCAGGTCGCGGACGCGATCGGCGTCATAGACCCCGCGCTCGGCGTGCGCGAGCACGTTGGTGTCGAGATCGCTGGCCAGGATGCGCACGTCCCAACCCCGCGGCAGCGCCTCGAGCACGGCCATGGCGATGGAATAGGGCTCCTCACCCGTCGAACAGCCGGCCGACCAGATGCGGAGAACCCGGTCCTGCGTCCGCTGGCACAGCCGCGGCAACGCCTCTGCCTGCAGGTGCTCGAAGTGATGCGGCTCGCGGAAGAAGGCCGTGAGATTGGTGGTAATGCAATTGACGAACTCCCGCAGCTCGCTCGCATCCCCGCTCGCCAGCAGCTCGCAGTACTCCGCGAAGCTGGCGAGCCGGAGCTGGCGCAGCCGTCGCGTCAGCCGGCTGCGGATCATGTTGCGCTTGGACTCGTTGAGCACGATGCCCGCGTGACGCATGGCCAGTTCGCAGATCGTGCGCAGCTCGATGTCCGTCAGGCCGAACTCCGCGACCCTGGGAACCGCCTCCGCCATCACTCCCCCCTGCCTGTCCGCCGAGCCTCGCATCGATGTCGCCCCGGACGGACCCTGCCCGGCGTGCCCCCGTTTCAACGCCTGCTCAATCGAATCCCAACGCGTCCCGCAGACCCAGCGCGGATGCCGCCGACAGCAGCGGCGGCGTCGGCCCCTTTAACTCCACGCTCCGGCCGGAGGCCGTTGCATGCCGCCGCGCGCTGACGAGCAGCTGCAGGCCGGCGGCGTCGGCCGAGGAGACCCTGCTCAGGTCGATGGTCACCCCTCCGGTCCTCTCGAGCGCATCGAGCAGCCGCGCACGCAGGTCGGAGACCACGCGGATGTCCAGGCCGTCCTCGATGCTCACCGTCTCCCGACCGGCCGCCGTCACGGGACTGTCCCGCAGTGCGCCGTCCAGCCACCGGGCCATCGCCTGTTGCGGCGAACCGGGATCCTGGATCCCGACCCCAGCCTCATTTCCCCCGTTCTCCTGCCGCTGCCCCGAGCTGTCAGCCATTGTTCACTCGCTCCGCTTGCGCCTGCGCATGCCTGAGGTCTATCGCCCGCGGCAGCCAGCCTGCTTTAGAAGGACTCCCAGTCGCCGTCGCCACCGCCGGCGGCGGCGCGCACGCGCGCCGGCCCTCCTGCGGCGGGCGCCTCGGCTCCGGAGGCCGACCAGGGGCGACCGCTGGCGCGGCGTTCGCGCGCCGCCATCACCGCCGGCTCGGGCGTCGTTGCCGCGGCCGCGCCGACCTTGAAGAATTCCATCAATTGCCCCAGAGCCTGCGCCTGCTCCCTCATCGATTCGGAGGCAGCCGCCGCCTGCTCGACCAGCGCGGCGTTCTGCTGCACACCCTGGTCCATGTCGCTCACCGCCTTGTTGACCTGATCGATGCCGGCGGACTGCTCCTCGGAGGCCGCGGCGATCTCGGCGATGATGTCGGAGACCTTCTTCACCGAGTTCACGATGAGGCCGAGCGTAGCGCCGGATTCGTTGACCAGCCGCGCGCCCTCGTCGACCTTGGCGACGCTGTCATTGATGAGCGCCTTGATCTCCTTGGCGGCCGTCGCCGAGCGTTGCGCGAGGTTGCGCACCTCGCTCGCCACCACGGCGAAGCCGCGGCCCTGTTCGCCGGCCCGCGCCGCCTCGACCGCGGCGTTCAGCGCCAGCAGATTGGTCTGGAAGGCGATCTCGTCGATGACGCCGATGATGTCGGCAATCTTCTTCGAGGCGCGGTCGATCTCGGCCATCGCGCCGATGGCCTCGCCAACCACGCTGCCGCCCTTCTCGGCCTGTTCGCGGGCGCCGGCGGCGAGCTGGTTTGCCTGACGGGCGTTGTCGGCGTTCTGCCTCACGGTGCCGGTCAGCTCCTCCATGGAGGACGCCGTTTCCTGCAGCGAGGAGGCCTGCGACTCGGTGCGACGGCTCAGGTCCGAGTTGCCCTGGGCGATCTCCGAGGAGGAGGCGCCGATGCTCCCTGCGGCCGAACGGATCTGGTTGACCATGTTCAGCAGGTTGGTGATGCAGGCGTTGACCGCGTCGCCCATCGCCGCAAACTCTCCCTTGTATTGGCCCTTCACGGCGGCGGTCAGGTCGCCTTCCGCGAGCCGCGTCATGGCCTCCTTGACCTCGTTGATCGGCCCTGTCAGCGCGTCCATGAGCCGATTGATGCCGACACCAATCCGCTTCATCGCCCCCTCGCTGAACTTCTCGGTCTGCACCCGCGAGTCGAGCTTGCCTTCGATCGCGCCGTGGATCATGCCCTCGATCTGCTGCTCGGCGAGCTTCTGCTCGGAGATGTCGGTGACGTAGGCGAGCACGCGGTCCAGCCTGCCGTCGGCATCGCGCAGCGGCGTGTAGAAGGAGCTGATCCAGAGATCCTCGCCGTTCTTGCGCTTGCGCCTCGCCTGCCCGGAGAAGGTCGCGCCGGAGCGCAGCCGCTCGAGGAAGGCAGCGTACTCCGGCGTCGCCTGCTCCGCGGCATCGACGAAGATGCGGTGATGCTTGCCGGCGATCTCCTCCTGGCCGTAGCCGAGCAGCTTCAGGTAGCCGTCGTTGGCGCGGATGATCGTGCCGTCCGGCCGGAACTCGATGACGCCCAGCGCCTCGTCGAGGGCGCGCAGCCGCGTGGTCACCTCGGCCGCCATGGCCGCCTGCTCGCGATCTGCCTCCCGCCGCGCCTTCAGCTCGGCCTGCATCTTGTTCATGGCGCGCAGCAACACTCCGAACTCGTCCTCACCGGAGGTGTCGATGGCGTTGTCGAGCTTTCCGTCGGCAATGGCCGTGACGATGTTCACGGCATCGCGCATGGAGCCCGACATGGCCCGTACCAGCAGATACGCCAGCGCGAGCGCCATGGCCATTGCGATGCCGGCGCCGAGCAGTTGATAGTGCTTGGTGCGCTCGAGGCCGGCGATACGGCCCTCGAGCAGGCTCCTCAGACTGGGCGCGACCGCATCGTAGAGAGACAGCGACGCCTGGGCCGCGTCGCGGCCCCGCTCACGGACTTGCTGCGGCGAGATGGCGATCGCCGCGGCGCGCAGCACCTGCCCCTCCACCGCACCGAGCAGGCGCTGCCCGGCTTGGTCGAACGCTGCCACGGCCGCGCCGAGCTCCGGCTGCAGGCGCACGTTGTTGCGGAACGCGACTTCCATGCTGCGCACGGTGCCCGTCAGGGCCGCCTGCACCCTTCCACTGGCGCCGACGATCGCGATCTTCTCGTCCCCGGACAGGGCGCCGGCCCGCGCCGCCGCCGCCGCCATGTCCTCCAGGCGGCCCAGTTCATCGAGGAGGGCCGGCAGCTTCACGACCAGCACGTCCATCAGGTAGTAGCTGTCGAGGTCCGGATCGAGGACCAGGTTCGAGGTGTCGCCCACGTGTGCGATGAGCGACAGCACCTCGGCGATCATCTGGTCATGGGCATCCGATGCCGTCGAGGAGTCTTGCTCCTCGAGCCCGCGCCATGCGCCCTTGACGGCCTGCCACTTCTCGCCGGTGTCGAGCAGCGTCCCGTACTCGGCGACCACCGCATCCAGTGCGTCGATATCCGCGCCGATCGCCGTGCGCAGCGCGGCCGCGCGGTCCGAGGCGGCCGCCTCCCCGGCAATGGCATCGCGACGCGCCGAGCGGTGAGCGATGGCGTCGGCCAGCAATCGCCGCAACGGCTGGCTGTGAGCCACGCCGGCCATCTCCTTCTGCGCGAACTGGATGGACTGGTTTACGTTCGCGACCAGCAGGCAGGTGAGCAGGGCGACCGGTATCGACAGGGCGGCCACCACCGCACCGAGCTTGTGGGCGAACTTCATTCGGCTCAACAGCTTCATCTTCCCTCCTCCATGGTTGCCGGCATCCCGGCGTCGGCCCGCTCGGACCGGCCGGCGTCTGCCGGGCACCTCTTCAGGACTCGCAGTCAGCTCGGGCGCGGCGGCCAGGGCCAGGATGCTCATGATTGTCGGCTGATCGGCCACGCGCTTGAGCCGCATGCGCGGCGCGCGCTCAGAACTCCTCCCATTCGTGGTCGTGACCGCCGCCGGACGCCGCGCGCTTTGGCGATCCCCCCCCGACCCCGGCCGCCTGGGCGGGCCGGTTGCGCAGGCTCTGCTCGACCTCGTTCAGTTGGCTCACGATCTTCGCCGACAATGGCTCGACCTCCCGGAACTTCGCCTCGGCCCGCTCGATCTCGCCGGCGTTCTTCAGCTTCACCACCTCCTGGACCAGGCCGTGCATCGCAGCGTGGTCCTTCTCCAACTGCTTCATGGCGGCGAATTCGCCATACTCCGCCATGCCCCGGGAGTAGAGCCATTTGCCCAGATCGCATTCTCGATGCGAGACGGCCTGTGCCTCGCTCAACCCCTCCTTGCCGTCGAGGAATCGGCGCAGCCTCGTCTTCCAGCTCAGATGCTTGGTGCGCGCCGCCGAGAAATCGATCTCGGCCCGGGCGCCGGCGGGCGGCCGCGCACCCGCGGTGCCGCTGCTCCACGGCCGATTTGCGCCGCGCCGTTCCACGGCCACACCGTCGGTGCCCGCCGGCTGCGCACCTTCCCCGGCGCCGTTGAAGAAGGCCACCAGCCTGAGCAGGCCCTTGGACTGCTCGTCCATGGACTCCGAGGCGGCGGCCGCCTGCTCCACCAGGGCGGCGTTCTGCTGCACCGCCTGATCCATCTGCGCGATTGCCTTGCTCACCTGCCCGATGCCGGCGGACTGCTCCTCGGAGGCCGCGGCGATCTCGGCGATGATGTCGGAGACCTTCTTGACCGAGGCCACGATGGTCTCCAGCGTCGAGCCCGATTCGTTGACCAACCGCGATCCTTCTTCCACCTTCTCGACGCTGTCCTTGATCAGGGTCTTGATCTCGCGCGCGGCGCCGGCGGAGCGCTGAGCCAGGTTGCGCACCTCGCTCGCCACCACGGCGAAGCCGCGGCCCTGCTCACCCGCGCGCGCGGCCTCCACGGCTGCGTTCAGGGCGAGCAGGTTGGTCTGGAACGCGATGTCATCGATCACGCCGATGATGTCGGCGATCTTCTTGGAGGCGCGGTTGATGTCCTCCATCGCCGCGATCGCGCTACTCACCACCGCGCCGCCCCTCTCGGCCTGATCGCGCGCCCCGGCGGCCAGCTGGTTGGCCTGCCGCGCGTTGTCCGCGTTCTGCCTCACCGTGCCGGTCAGCTCCTCCATCGAGCTGGCCGTCTCCTGCAGACTGGAGGCCTGCTCCTCGGTGCGGCTGGACAGATCCGCGTTGCCCTGCGCGATCTCGGAGGCCGACGTGTTCAGCCCCGTCGCCGCGCTGCGGATCTGGCCAACCATGTCGCGCAGGTTGTCGACGCTGGTGTTGACCGCGTCGCGCAGCGCGGCGAACTCACCCTTGAAGTCCCCGTCCACGCGCTGCGACAGATCGCCCTCGGCGAGCCGCGCCATTGCCGCCTTGACCTGCTGCAGCGGCGCGACGATCGCGTCCAGCATCTGGTTCACGCCGCCGGCCAGCCGCTGCATGAATCCCTCGAAATGCGCCGCTTCCAGCCGCGCCCCCAGCTCCCCGGCGCTGGCCGCGGCGATGAGCTGCTGCACCTGCTCCTCGGCCCGGACCTGCTCGGTGACGTCCGCCCACTCCACCGCCGTTCCCAGCCGCTCGCCCGCGCCGTTGACCACCGGGTTGGCCGTCAGATCGAAGGTGAGGCCGCCGACGCGTATGCGGGCCTTGTGCGTGCCGGTCAGTCGGCCGAGCAGGCCGCGCTGATGGGCCGGGTTCTTGTGGAATTTGTCGAAGTTCGCGCCCACCAGGCTCTCCGCGTCGAAGTCCGGCAGTTCCTTGCGCAGCCCCTCCTGGTTGCGCCGGAGCATCTCCTGCACCGCACGGTTGACGTACACGATGGTGCCGTCCGCATCCGCGATCATCATGTTCGTGCTCGCCCCGTCCAGGGCGTTGCGCACGCGCACGGCCTCCTCGGCGATGCGGCGAGTCTCCGCCATGTCGTAACCCAGCTTGATCTGCATGGACTTCGCGGCCTCGAGGATCTTGGCGATCTCGTCCTGCCGGTCGATCTCGACGCGGAGATCCAGCCTGCCCTCGGCCATCTGCATGAAACAGCGGTACGCACGCTCGATCGGGTTGAGTATGGAGCGCAGCAGCAAGAAGGCGACGAGTGCCGCGAGCAGCGCCCCGCCGGTCGTGAGCCCGCCCAGATCCCAGAGCATCTCCACGCGGTTCTCCGCGGCCGTGGCCTCGACCTCCTTCTCGGCCACCTTCAGTTGCAGGTCGAGAAGCTCGCTCATCTTGCCGGAGACTGGGTCGATGGCCGGATACAGCTCGCGGGCGGCGAACTCAGCCAGCGCTTGCGCGTCACGCCGCTGCATGATCTCGGTCAGCCGCGCCACCGCGGCGTCGGCGGCGTCGAGCAGGGGGGCGGTCTCCGCCACCCGCTTCTTCTGCTGGTCCAGGAGGTGGATGCCTGTGTAGTTCCGCCAGTTCTCCTCGATCGCCTGTCTGGCCGCCTCCACGTTCCTGAGACCCTGCTCCCAGCTGAGGGCGCCGTCGCGGGTCTTGTGCGCGGTATCGACGATGTTCACCGCGTACATGTCGGCGACCACCTTGAGCCGCTCCACCGGAAAGACATGATCCTCGTACTCTGCCTTCATGCTGTCCTGCACGTCGAAGAGCTGCTTCAGGCCAGTGGCGCCCGTGAGCAGCATCAGCAGCACCAGCAGTCCCATCGACGCGAGGAGACGCGCCTTCAGCGTCACGCGCTTCGCGACCCTGCGCACGCAGGCGAGCGCCCCTTTCGGATGCAGCGAGGCCGTGCCCTCGTTGATGCCGCGGTACAGCGCCTCGGCCTGCGCGATCTGCTCGCGGCTCGCCTTGCGCCGCACCGACATGTAGCCGGTCACCACGCCGTTCTCGCGCAGAGGCGTCACGTTGGCCTCCACCCAATAGTGATCGCCGTTCTTGCAACGGTTCTTGACGATGCCGGTCCAGGGCCGACCCGCCTTGATCGTGTCCCAGAGATCCTTGAACGCGGCCGGCGGCATGTCCGGATGCCGCACTATGTTCTGCGGCTGTCCGATCAGTTCGGACTCGCCGAAGCCGCTGGCCTCGATGAATCCGGCGTTGACGTGCGTGATGACGCCCTTGGTGTTGGTCTTCGAGACGATGATGATGTCGTCCCGCAACTGCCGCTCGATACCCGTCACCGGATTGTTGATGCGCATGTCGACTACCTCACGTGTTCTCTGGTTACTCCAGGGCCAGACGCCCGCACTCAGTGCGTCGTCCCGCCCCCGCCGTCTGCACCGGCGTCCACGAGCCGGTCGATGTCGAGCAGGATCACCATCTTGCCGTCCACCGTCGCCAACCCCTTCACGCAGGTGTCCGCAAGGCTCCCGCCGAGATCCGGCGCTGCCTTGATCTGCTCCATCGGCACCGTGTAGACGTCCGAGACGGAATCCACCACGAAGCCCATGGTTCTCTCGCCGCTCCCGCCCTTCACCTTCAGCACCACGACCACGGTCGTGGCGCCGAGCTCCTTGCTCTCCAGCGCGAAGCGGCGGCGCAGGTCGACGATCGGGACCACGGTGCCGCGCAGGTTAATCACCCCAAGCACGTGCTCCGGCGTGTTCGGGATGGGGGTGGCGCTGTCCCAACCCTTGATCTCCTGGACACGAAGTATGTCGACACCGTACTCCTCGCCGGCGAGCATGAAGGTGAGGTACTGTTCCGCCGCACCTTGCTGCTGCGCGACGACCTGGCTCACCTGTGACCCTTCGCTGTTCATCTGCCTCTCCTCATGCTGCCTTGACCATGTTGCCCGCCACCGGCGACCCGGCCTTGCGACGGGACAGCGCGATGAGCCCCGGCACGTCCAGAATCATCGCCACCTTGCCGGTGCCCAGAATGGTGGCCCCGGATATGCCCTGGACACGCTGGAAGTTCGTCTCCAGGCTCTTGATGACCACCTGCTGCTGTCCCATCAGGTCATCGACCAGGAGTCCGGAGCGCTGACCGTCCGCCTCCACGACGACGAGCAATCCGTCCTCCAGTCCCGTGCATCGTGCGGATACGCCGAGCACGCTGTGCAGTCGCACGATCGGTATGTACTCCTCACGCAGGCGGTACATCTCCGCCGTGCCGGCCACCGAGTTCACGCACTGCCTGCGAACCTGCAGCGACTCGACGATCGAGACGAGGGGAACGATATAGATCTGTTCGCCGACGCACACCAGCTGCCCGTCCAGGATCGCCAGCGTCAGCGGCAGGCGGATGCGGAAGCTCGATCCCTCCCCGCGCCGGCTCCTTACCTCGATGGTTCCGCCAAGCTCCTTGATGTTCCGCCGCACCACGTCCATGCCGACGCCGCGGCCGGACAGGTCGCTGACCTGCTCGGCAGTGGAGAAGCCGGGCAGAAAGATGAGTTCGGCGATCTGCTCCTCGGTGAGCACGTCCTCCGGCGACACCAGTCCGCGCTCGACCGCTTTCTTGAAGACGCGCTCGGGATTCAAGCCGGCACCGTCGTCGGAGATCTCGATGACGATGTTGCCGCCCTCGTGGCAGGCGCTCAGATGGATGGTGCCGGCCTCAGGTTTGCCGCTGGCGCGCCGCACCTCCGGCATCTCGATGCCGTGATCCAGCGCATTGCGGACGAGGTGCACCAGCGGATCGCCAATCTTCTCCAGCACGGTCTTGTCGAGCTCGGTCTGCTCGCCGCTGATCTTCAGTTCGACCCGCTTGCCCAGCTTCGCTGACAGGTCGCGCACCAGGCGCGGGAAGCGGTTGAACGAGAAGCTGATGGGCAGCATGCGGATCTTGAGCACGACCTCCTGCAGCTCGCGCGTGTTGCGTGCCAGCTGCGCGAGTCCGCTGCGCAGCCTGTCGATCATGCCGGCTTCGAAGCGATCGCTCAGGGTATTGAGCATGGACTGTGTGATCACGAGCTCGCCCACCATGTTGATGAGCGCGTCGATCTTCTCAGTCCCGACACGGATGGACGTCTCCTGCGGGGCGGTGGTCACGCGCTGCCCGGAGGACGGCCGCTGCTGGCCGCCCGGGCCTCCAGACGGCGCCTCCGCGGTCTGCACCACCGCTGCCCCACCGGCTCGCGCGGCCGGCTCCACCGCCTGCGGCTCGATGGCGGTGATCGCCAAGTCGCAATCCTCGCGAACCCAGTCGAAGTTCTCCTCCACCTGCTCGCGCGCGATCGCGCCGCGCAGCAGGATGGTCCATGCGAGGTAGCAATCCTCCGGTTCCAGGTCCGCCAGCACGGGAAGCCGGGAGACATCGGCGCGTACCTCGACCTCGCCGATGTCAGAAAGCGCCCTGAGGATGCGCAGCGGATCGTTTCCCGTCTGCATCATGTGGGCGTGCGGGCGGAACTCGATGCGCCAGCCCTCTGCGGCATCACCGTGGCGGTCGGATGCTGGCTCTCGCCGCGTCGCCGGCGCGGCCGCGTCGCCGTGCAACGCCCGCTCGAGCTCTCCGCGAACGACGGCCACGGCGGCTGCATCCACTTCGCCGCCGCCTCGCGTCGCGGCCAGGATGCCGCGCAGGCAGTCCACGGAGCGCAGCAGGAGATCCACCAGAGGGCGCGTGGCGGCACGCCTGCCGGCGCGCACCTCGTCCAGCAGCGTTTCCATCACATGGGTGAAGCTCGCGGCTGCGGTGAAGCCGAAGGTGCCGCTGCCCCCCTTTATGGAGTGCGCCGCCCGGAAGATGGTGTTGATCACCTCGGCATCCACGGCCCCGACGTCGAGGCCGAGCAGGCCCTGCTCCATGGCCTCCAGGTTCTCTTCGCTCTCCTCGAAGAAGATCTGGTGGAACTGCTGCAGATCGATCGACATTCCCGCCCCCAAACGGACTTGTCCCCGCCAGAGCCGATCGGCTAGCTCAGCACCTTCTTGATGGTCGCGAGCAGCTGATCGGGATTGAACGGTTTGACGATCCAGCCGGTTGCGCCCGCGGACTTGCCCTCGGCCTTCTTCTCCGGCGCCGACTCCGTGGTCAGCATGAGGATGGGCGTGAACTTGTAGGCGCCGAGCTTGCGCAGCTCCCGTATGAGCGAGATCCCGTCCATCTTCGGCATGTTCACGTCGGTGATGACGAGGTTGACCGACCTGGCCCGCGCCTTGGACAGGGCATCCTCGCCGTCGCTCGCCTCGACGACCTCGTAACCGGCGCCCTTCAGCGTGAAGCTGACCATCTGCCGTATCGATGCCGAGTCGTCCACTGCCAGAATGCTTGCCATTTTCGTGACCCCACTCTTGAAGGAAAGGCTCGCCGTGCGCATGCGCCGCAATCGCACGGACCCCGTGTGACGGGGTTATCGGACGCGAGGTCGGAAACTTTAAGGAAGGACAGCTCGCCGGCGACGGCGCCCGGCGAGGAGGCGGAGCCGCGCAGAGATAGGACGCAGAAGCCCGTTTCGGGCGCGTCCGGCGGGCAACAATCGGCCCGGGCAGCGGTCAGGGCGCGCGCTCGAGCCGCCAGAGCGTCGGACCTGCGCCACGTCTCAGCCACAGGCCCGAACCGATCTCGACGAAGGAGCGCTGCAGACGCGCCCGGTACCAGCTTGCGGGACGCAGATGCACCCCGCCATCCGTGTGCGCGCGGTCGGCATTGTATCGCCAGTCCTCCGCCGTCAGGGCGTTGAAGTACAGCAGCCCGTCGCACAGGCGCGCGAGATTGGCCAGCGCGCGCACCGCCGCCCTGTCCCCCAGATATTGCAGCACGCCGTTGCAGATGACGAGCTGGAACCTCTTGCGCGGGGAGTAGCGATCTAGGCTCCCGTGCGTCCAGCCATAGCGGCGGCAGAGGTACTCGCTGTACTCCAGGCCGGTGTATGTTGCCGACGGCAACAGCCGGCGGAGAGGCGCGCGCAGCCAGCCACAGCCGCAGCCGGCGTCGAGAATGCGGCGCACCGGAAGGTCCAGATAATCGAGGTACGCCGCGATGAACCGCGCCAGCCGTCGCATGTCCTCGCGGCTGTTCACCGCGGTGCGCGGATCGAGGTAGTAGCGCCGGTAGTAGTCCCTGTCGAAGCGCGCGGCGCGCGCCGTTGCCGTCGCTGCCATTGCCCTACATGTGCCGGATGATGGCCTCGCCGAAGCCCGAGGTCGTCACCAGGGTCGCGCCCGGCAAAAGACGCTGCACTTCCTCCTCCACGTCGGTCCTCGAGCGGTGTTCGGCAGCATGACGCTTGCGCGGCGGTATCGGGGCGCGCACGCGCGCGAGGTCGAAGGTGACCGTCTTGGCGGCGATCGCACCGGCCACGCCCTTGATGATGCGATCGGCGGCCTCCTTCCACCCGAGGTGCCGCAGCATCATCTCCGCGGAGAGGATGATCGAACCCGGATTCACCCGGTTCTTGCCCGCGAACGATGGCGCCGAGCCGTGCGTGGCCTCGAACACCGCCGCCCTGTCGCCGATGTTGCCGCCCGGCGCGATGCCCAGCCCGCCCACCTGCGCCGCCAGCGCGTCGGAGATGTAGTCGCCGTTGAGGTTCAACGTCGCGATCACGTCGTAGTCTTCCGGCTTCAGCAGGATCTGCTGCAGGAAGTTGTCCGCGATGACGTCCTTGATGACGATCTCCTGCCCGGTGCGCGGATTCCTCATCGTGCACCAGGGGCCGTCGCCGATCGGCTGGGCGCCGAATTCCCCGCGGGCAAGCTCGTAGCCCCAGTTGCGGAACGCGCCCTCGGTGTACTTCATGATGTTGCCCTTGTGCACGAGCGTCACCGAGCGGCTGCCGTTGTCCAGCGCGTACTGCAGCGCGCGGCGTATGAGGCGGGTGCTTCCGGCCCTGGATACGTGCTTCACGCCCACGCCGCAATGCTCGGTGAAGGGCATGTTCGTCACGCCCATCTCGTCGCGAAGAAATTCGATGAACTTCCTCGCCTCCGGCGAATCCGCCGGCCATTCGATGCCGGTGTAGACGTCCTCCGTGGCCTCGCGGAAGATCACCATGTCGGTGCCGCCGTTCTGCTTCATGGGCGAATCCACGCCCGGGAAGTACCGTATCGGGCGGCATATCGCATACAGGTCCAGCACCTGTCGGATGGTGACGTTGAGCGAGCGCTTGCCTTCGGCCACCGGGGTCGTGAGCGGTCCCTTGATGCCGACCACGTAGTCGGCGAAAGCATCCAGCGTCTCCTGCGGCAGGTTCACGTCGTCGCCGTAGAGCTTCTGGGCCTTCTCCCCGGCGTAGACCTCCATCCAGGCGATGACGCGCGACTTCCCGTACGCCTTGCTCACCGCCGCATCGACGACGCGGCGCATGACCGGGGTGACGTCCACGCCGATGCCGTCGCCCTCGATGAAGGGGATGATCGGGTGGCTCGGTACATTCAGGCTGAGATCGGCGTTGACCGTAATGCGCTCTCCCTGCGCAGGTATGAGTATCTTCTCGTAGGCCATGATTTCTTGGAGTTGTTGCCGGCGGCGGCGTGAGGCGAAGCGGCTACGATAACCGCTCGCGTGCGACTGCGCCACACCGTATGACATTCACCCGCATCTCCGCCCGCGGGGGGGCCGTCGCCAGGCCGCCGGCTCGCGATCGATGCTGCGGGCAAGAAAAAGACCCGCCCGGCATTCGCGCGCCGGACGGGCTGGCAGGAGTGCTAATCGGCCCGCGTAACGGGCCGTCGATCAGTGATGGAACTGCTCCTCCTCGGTCGAGCCGGTCAGCGCGGTCACCGACGAGGCGCCGCCCTGGATAACGGTGGTGACGTCGTCGAAGTAGCCGGTGCCGACTTCCTGCTGATGCGACACGAAGGTGTAGCCGCGGTCGCGGGCCGCGAACTCCGGCTCCTGCACCTTCTCGACGTAGGCCGACATGCCGCGCTGCACGTAGTCCTGCGCCAGGTCGAACATATTGTACCACATGCTGTGGATGCCGGCGAGCGTGATGAACTGGTACTTGTAGCCCATCGCGCCCAGCTCGCGCTGGAACTTGGCAATCGTGGCGTCGTCGAGGTTCTTCTTCCAGTTGAACGACGGCGAGCAGTTGTACGCCAGCAGCTGATCCGGGTTCTGCTTCTTCAGCGCCTCGGCGAACTTCCTGGCGAACTCGAGATCCGGCGTGCCGGTCTCGCACCACACAAGGTCGGCGTAAGGCGCGTAGGCCAGACCGCGGCTGATGGCCTGCTGCAGCCCCTTCTTGGTCTTGTAGAAACCCTCCGAGGTCCGCTCGCCCGTGAGGAACGGCTTGTCGTTCTCGTCGCAGTCGCTGGTCAGCAGATCGGCCGCCTCGGCGTCGGTGCGGGCCAGGATCAGCGTCGGCACGCCCAGCGTGTCGGCCGCCAGACGCGCGGCGATGAGCTTCTGCACCGCTTCCTGCGTGGGCACCAGCACCTTGCCGCCCATGTGGCCGCACTTCTTGACCGACGCCAGCTGGTCCTCGAAGTGCACGCCGGCGGCGCCGGCCCTGATCATCGCCTTCATGAGCTCGAAGGCGTTGAGCACGCCGCCGAACCCGGCCTCGGCGTCAGCGACGATCGGCGCAAAGTAGTCGATGTAGCCCTTGTCGCCGGGCATGATGCCCTTGGCGCACTGGATCTCGTCGGCGCGCTTGAAGCTGTTGTTGATGCGCTCGACCACCGCCGGAACCGAGTTCACGGGGTACAGCGACTGGTCGGGATACATCGTCATGTAGGTGTTGTTGTCGGCCGCGACCTGCCAGCCGGAGAGGTAGATGGCCTTGATGCCGGCCTTCACCTGCTGCATGGCCTGGCCGCCGGTCAGCGCGCCCAGGCAATTGATGTAGGGCTCGGCATGGATCAGGCGGAAGAGCTTCTCGGCGCCGCGCTTGGCGAGCGTGTACTCGATCGGCATCGAGCCTCGCAGGCGCACCACGTCGGCGGCGGAGTAGCCGCGCTTGACGTTCTTCCAGCGCGGGCTGTTCGCCCATTCCTGCTCCAGCTGCTTGACTGCTTCCTGAAACTTCGGGTTGTTCGACATAACCAGTTTTCTCCTGCCAGTGTGCTTCAGGCCAAAAGCCCGTAAGCCTCCAAGGTCAAAAAGTTCGGCAGCCGCTTCCCAGTCACCATCTTGTCCAAGAGCTCCGCGGCCTCTTTGTATTTGCGGGACTGGTAGAGCACGTCGCCCAACTGCCGACGAATGATTTGCAGATCCTCTGCGAGCAACTCCCTGAACATCTCGACAGTGACGCGGCGCCCGTCCTCGAGCACGCCCTTGGGATGCCGTATCCACTGCCAGATCTGCGCGCGGGAGATCTCCGCGGTCGCAGCGTCCTCCATCAGGTTGGCGATGGGGACGGCGCCCCGGCCGCTCAACCACGATTCGGTGTACCGCAATGCCGCGCTCACGTTGTTGATGAGGCCGCGTATGGTGATCGTCCCTTCGGGCACCTTCAACAGATCCGCGGCCGTCACGTGAACGTCCTCACGCAGGTTGTGCACCTGGTTCGGCCCGGGCATGTACCTGTCGAATACCTCGCGCGCCAGCGGCACCAGCAGCGGGTGCGCGACCCACGTGCCGTCGTGGCCGGCTTTCACCTCCCGCTCCTTGTCGGCGCGCACCTTGGCGAGCGCCGCTTCGTTGGCGACGTGATCGTCCTTGATAGGTATCTGCGCCGCCATGCCTCCCATGGCATGCGCGCCGCGGCGGTGACAGGTCTGAATGAGCAGCTCCGAATAGGATTTCAGGAAGTGCTGATCCATGGTCAGCTGCGCGCGATCCGGCAGCACGTACTCCGGGTGGTTGCGCAGGCACTTGATGAAGCTGAAGACGTAGTCCCAGCGGCCGCAGTTCAGGCCGACGGCGTGATCGCGCAGCTCGTAGAGGATCTCGTGCATCTCGAAGACGGCGGTCAGCGTCTCGACCAGCGCGGTGGCCTTGATCGTGCCGCGCAGGATGCCCAGGGTGTCCTGTGCGAAATTGAACACCTCGTTCCACAGCCGCGCCTCGCGGTGGCTCTCCATCTTCGGCAGGTAGAAATACGGCCCGGCGCCCTTGTCGATGAGGGCTCTCGCGTTGTGGAAGAAGAACAGACCGAAGTCGAACAGCCCGGCGGGGATGGCCTCGCCGTTCAGCAGACAGTGCCCCTCGTGGAGGTGCCAGCCGCGCGGCCGCACGATGAGTGTCGCGGTCTTCGGATTCAGCCGGTAGGTCTTGCCCTCCGGGCCGCGGAAATCGATGGTCCCCCGAACGGCGTCGTACAGATTGACCTGGCCGTCCATCATCTGCTCCCAGGTGGGGCTGGAGGAGTCCTCGAAGTCGGCCATGAAGGTGTTGGCGCCGCAGTTCAGCGCGTTGATCACCATCTTGCGGTCCACCGGCCCGGTGATCTCCACGCGCCGGTCCTGCAGCAGCGGCGGCACGCCGGCCACCTTCCATTCGCCCTCGCGCACGTGCCGGGTCTCCGGCAGGAAGTCCGGCAGGCCGCCGGCATCGAAGTACTCCTGGCGGCGGATGCGGATGTTCAGCAACTCCTTGCAGCGGGGAGCGAACCGCGCGGCCAGCTCTTCCACGAAGCCGAGGGCATCGGGAGTGAGTAGCTCGGCATAGCGCCGGGTCACCGGGCCGTTAATCACCAGACCGGATTGAAACGCGGAACTGAGGATTGCACTCATCTCCGTCACCGCTCCTCCGCAGCTGTTGGCCCCGTTGGGATCGGGGCGGAATATCAATCAGACCATACCGAATTTAGGTTGCGGCGCACCATTTGACAAGGCAATTTTTTCAATATTTAGTATTGTCCTAGCCAATACTGAGCTCCCGCGCATGGCCAACCGGGATCAGCGCTTCTACTACAAGCAGGACCGGCTCAAGCAGCTTCGGGCCTTCTGTTACAGCGCCGAGACCGGGCGGATCTCGAAGGCCGCAGAGCGAATGTTCCTCAGCCAGCCCTCCGTCTCCCTGCTCGTGCAGGCACTGGAGAAGGACCTCGGCGCCAGGCTGTTCGAGCGCAACGGTCCCCGCATCCAGCTCACCCCGCAGGGACGGCTGCTCTACGAGCTGGCGGCCCCGCTCGTGGAGGGCATGGAGGCGCTGCCGGCGACCTTCGCGGAGAAATCCCAGAACATCGTCTCCGGGGAGCTGCGGATCGCGGCCGGCGAGACCGCCATCCTCTATATCCTGCCGGAGGCCATGAAACAGTTCACGGAGTCCTACCCGGCCGTGCACTTCCATCTCCACAACGTCACCGCGCGCGACGGGCTCGCGCTGCTGCGGGCGAACGAGGCGGAGTTCATGGTCGGTACCCTGCTGGAGATGTCCGACGACATCGAGTACCGGCCGCTCGGGGCCTACGATCCCATGCTCATCACCCCGCGCGACCATCCGCTGGCCTCCCGCAAGAACATCACCCTGGAGGACATCGCCGCCCATGGCCTGATCCTCCCGCCCCGCCACCTGTCCAGCTCGCGCATGGTCGACCTGGTGTTCGAGCAGCACCACGTTCCCTACCAGATCCGGCTGGAGGCCGGCGGCTGGGAGGTCATCAAGCAGTTCGTGGCGCGGGGGCTGGGCATTTCCATCTGCGCGAGCCTCTGCCTTACCGGCAACGAGGACCTCGCGGCCATACCCGTCGGCCATTATTTCCCGCGCCGGAACTACGGGATCATCCTGCGCAAGGGCAAGCATCTGAGCCCCGCCGGCCGGCATTTCATCGACCTGCTGTCGCAGACGAACCTTAAGGCGAATCCGGCGGTCAAACCTGTGGGTTCCGCCCGCCGGCGGCGCTTGTCAAAAGGCGGAAAACGCGACATATAATGACTCAAGGGTCTCGGTAACGGGTTCCGGGGTTTTCGGCATGAGTGAGAAACCAGTTACGCGACGTGACGACGGGCTGGCGCTGGAGGAGGCGCGGCCCCGCGTCAAGCGTCCGCCGCTGTACAACGTGGTCCTGCTGAACGACGACTTCACACCCATGGAGTTCGTCGTCCATATCCTCGAACGCTTCTTCGCCAAGGACCGCCCGAGCGCAACGCGCATCATGCTCGAGGTGCACACGCGCGGCAAGGGCATCTGCGGCGCATACACCCACGAGATTGCCGAGACCAAGGTCGCGCAGGTCAACGCCTATTCACGCGAGAACCAGCATCCACTGCTCTGTACCCTTGAACCCGTCTAAATTACTGAAAGGGGTTTGAACCGTGCTCAGCCGCGAACTCGAAGTCACATTGAATCAGGCATTCAAGGCGGCACGGGAACAGCGCCATGAATTCATGACCGTCGAGCATCTGCTGCTGGCGCTGCTCGACAACCCATCGGCGACCAAGGTCCTGAAGGCCTGCGGCGCCAATCTCTCCCAGCTGCGCAACGAGTTGAACGCCTTCCTGCGCGAGAACTCACCGGTGCTGCCGGAGGACGACGATCGGGAGACGCAGCCGACGCTGGGCTTCCAACGCGTGCTGCAGCGCGCCGTGTTCCACGTCCAGTCCTCCGGCAAGAAGGAAGTCACCGGCGCCAACGTCCTGGTCGCCATCTTCAGCGAGAGGGAGTCGCATGCGGTCTACCTGCTCGGCCGGCAGAACGTCGCCCGGCTGGACGTCGTAAACTACATCTCGCACGGCATCTCCAAGGTCGGCGAGGACGGCCAGGGAAGCGAACCGGCGGCCAATTCCGAGGAGGACGGCGAGCAGCCCGACCCCAACAAGTCCGCGCTCGAACAATACTGCGTCAATCTCAACGAGCAGGCGCGGCGCGGCAAGATTGATCCGCTCATCGGACGCGCGATGGAGGTGGAGCGCACCATACAGGTGCTCTGCCGCCGCCGCAAAAACAACCCCCTGTTCGTCGGCGAGGCCGGCGTGGGCAAGACGGCGATCGCCGAGGGACTGGCGAAGAAGATCGTCGAGGGCGAGGTTCCCGACGTCCTCAGGGAGTCGACGATCTACGCCCTGGACCTGGGCGCGTTGCTGGCCGGCACCAAGTACCGCGGCGACTTCGAAAAGCGTTTCAAGAACGTGCTGGCGCAGCTCGGCAAGGACCCCGGTTCGATCCTGTTCATCGACGAGATCCACACCATCATCGGCGCCGGGGCGGCCTCCGGCGGAGTCATGGACGCATCCAACCTCATCAAGCCGATACTGGCCTCCGGGGATCTGAAGTGCATCGGCTCGACCACCTACCAGGAATACCGCGGCATCTTCGAGAAGGATCGGGCGCTGTCGCGCCGCTTCCAGAAGATCGACATCTCCGAGCCCTCCGTCGAGGACAGCGTGAAGATCCTGATGGGATTGCGTTCGCGGTTCGAGGAGCACCACCAGGTCAAGTACACCAACCAGGCTTTGCGCTCGGCGGTGGAGCTGACCAATCGCTACATCACCGACCGGCATCTGCCCGACAAGGCGATCGACGTCATCGACGAGGCCGGCGCCGCCCAGCAGCTGCTCGCGCCTTCCAAGCGCAAGAAGACCATCACGGTGCACGAGGTCGAGCAGATCGTCGCGAAGATCGCGCGCGTGCCGCCCAAGACCGTCTCCACCTCGGACAAGGACGTGCTGAAAAACCTCGATCGCGATCTGAAGCTGGTGGTCTTCGGCCAGGACGAGGCGATCTCGACCCTTGCCGCCGCCATCAAGATGGCGCGCTCCGGGCTCGGCGACCAGCGCAAGCCGATCGGGCAGTTCCTTTTCGCCGGTCCCACCGGTGTCGGCAAGACCGAGGTCAGCCGCCAGCTCGCCAAGGTACTCGGCATCGAGCTCATCCGCTTCGACATGTCGGAGTACATGGAACGGCATACCGTATCGCGTCTGATCGGCGCCCCCCCCGGCTACGTCGGCTTCGACCAGGGCGGATTGCTGACCGAGGCAATCATCAAGCACCCGCACGCCGTGCTGCTGCTGGACGAGATCGAAAAGGCGCACCCGGACGTCTTCAACATCCTGCTGCAGGTGATGGACCACGGCACGCTCACCGACACCAATGGCCGGCAGACGGACTTCCGCAACGTCATCATCATCATGACCACCAACGCCGGCGCCGACCGCATCAGCCGCGCCTCGATCGGGTTCACGCAGCAGGATCACACCAGCGACGCCGGCGAGGCGATCAAGAAGATGTTCAGCCCAGAATTCCGCAACCGGCTGGATGCCGTCGTCCAGTTCAAGCCGCTCAGCGAACAGACCATCCTGCACGTGGTCGACAAGTTCATCACCGAACTGGAGGCGCAGCTGAACGAGAAGAACGTGACCATGGAGGTCGACGAGGAGGCGCGCGCCTGGCTGGCCAAGCGCGGTCACGATCCCCTGATGGGCGCGCGGCCGATGGCGAGGCTGATCCAGGAGAAGCTCAAGCGCCTGCTCGCCGAGGAGCTGCTGTTCGGCCGCCTCGAGCACGGCGGCGACGTGCTGGTCACGGTCCGCGACGACGACCTGGCGATCGACATCCGCGCCCCCTCCAAGACACCCGCGCGCGCGGTCTGATCCGGCCGCCGGGGGTCCGGCGTGCGGCCTAGATCCGCTTGGTGAACACCTTGGAGTTTCGCTGCAGGTTGTAGAGCCGCTTCTTGGCGACCGGCAGCTCCTCGACGGAGGCCTCGACGAACCCGCGCTCGATGAACCAGTGCGCGGTCTGCGTCGTCAGCACGAACAGCCCCTTGAGCCCCATCTGGCGCGCCGCCGCCTCCAGGTTCGACAACAGCAGGTCTCCGCGCCCTTCCTTGCGGTAGTCCGGGTGCACGGACAGACAGGCCAATTCGGCCATGCCCTCCTCCGCGAACGGATAGATCGCACCGCAGCCGATGATGGTGCCGTCGCGAACCAGCACCGAGAATTGGTCGATTTCCGTCTCCAGCTTCTCACGCGAGCGCCGCACCAGCGTTCCGTCCTCCTCCAGCGGAGCGATCAGCTCGAGGATTCCCGCCACGTCGTCGATGGTCGCCTTGCGCAGGGTGTCGAACGGAGATGCCGACACCAAGGTTCCGATACCGTCGCGCGTGAACAGCTCGAGCAGCAGGGCGCCGTCGACGCGCCGGTCCACGAGGTGCGCGCGCCGGACCCCGTTGCGGCAGGCGTTGATGGCGTCATCCAATTCGGGCATGCGCTCGGCCAGCCCGGCGGTCGACGACAGCAGCTGCTGCGCCTCGCTGTCGGTGAACTGCCGCACCAGCTTGCCCTTGCGATCGATGACGTGCCGCCCTTCCAGCAGGAAAATGAGCTTGGCCGCACCGAGCGCGGAGGCGACGGCCGTGGCGACCTCGTGCGCGTTCACGTTGAAGCTCTCCCCCGTCGGCGAATAGCCGATCGGCGGGACCACCACGATGTCGCCGCTGTCGAGATCGGACTTGATGGATTCGACGTCGACGCGCCTGACGTTCCCCGAATAGTGGAAGTCCACGCCGTTGCGCACTCCGATCGGCTTGGCCGTCACGTAGTTGCCGGAGGCCACACGGATGCGCGCATTCGGGGTCGGCGAATTCGCCAGTCCCTGCGACAGCATGGCCATCACCTCGATGACCACGGTTCCGACCGCGTCCTTCACGCACGCGAGCGTCGCCTCGTCGGTGATGCGTATCCCCTTCTCCGTTCTGAACTCCAGGCCACGGGCCCGCAGGCGCTCGTTCAACTGATGGCGCGTGCCGGGAACGATGACCAGGCGTATGCCCAAGCTCGACAGCAGGGCGATGTCATGGACGAGGTTCCGGAAGGTCGCGTCGGCCACGGCCTGTCCGCTGAAGCAGAGCACGAAGGTCTGCCCGCGGTGGGCATGGATGTAGGGGGAAGCCTGCCTGAACCAGTCGACGAACTGCTTGTGCTTTTCCACCATCTGCCTCGCCCCGTCACCGTATGCAGAAATAGTCGATCATCCCCTGCAGGACCTTCACCATCGGCTCGAAGTGCGCGATTGGCACGTACTCGTTCGGCTGGTGCGCACGCGCGATGTCGCCGGCGCCGAGCACGACGGTCTCCAGTCCCATCTGCTGCAGGTACGGGCCCTCGGTGCCGAATGCCACCGAACCGGCGATCTTGCCGGTCAGCACCTCGGCCACATGCACCACCTGGGCGCTCGGATCGGTATCGAGCGGCGGCACGCCCTCGAACAGCGATCCCACCTCGGCGGTGAGTCCCGTGCCGCGCAGAGCCGCGGTGACCACCGCGCGCATCTCCGCGCGCGTCGCCTCCGCATCCATCGACGGCAACGTGCGCAGATCGACGTGCAGCTCGCACTCGGCGCAGATCTTGTTCGGGCTTTCTCCGCCGTGCACGTGGCCGAGGTTCATGGTCGGAACCTGTACGGTGAAGGTTTCGTCGCGAAAGCGGCGCTGCAGTTCCTCGCGCCAGGCGAGCAGCGCGGTGATGACCTTGTTCATGCCCTCCAGCGCGCTGCGGCCGCTGGCCGGGTCGCTGGCGTGACCGGACTGGCCGAGGACGCGGATCACCTCCATCATCACCCCCTTGTGGGCGCGGATCGGCCGCAGGCCTGTCGGCTCCCCGATCAGCGCCCGGGCCCCGCGCAGATCGACCGCCGACTGCAGCGCCTTGACGCCGGCCATCGAGCTTTCCTCGTCGGCGGTGGCGCACACGACCAGCGATCGGCGCAGCCGGTCCGGATTCAGGCCCTGCAGCGACTCCAGCACCAGCGGGAAGAACGCTTTCATGTCCGCCGCGCCCAATCCGTGCAGCCGACCGTCGCGCTCGACGAGCCGGAAAGGATCGGTGAGCCAGCCATGCTCGTCGCAGGGCACGGTATCGGTATGCCCGGAGAGGACCAGCCCCGGCTCCCCGTATCCCAAGGTCGCGACGACGTCGACCTTGTCGATGCCTCGCTGCACCGTCACCCACTCGACGCGGAATCCGAAGTCCTCGAGCCAGGTCGCGATCAACTCCGCCACGCCGCGATTGCTGCAGTCCAGACGCGGGTCGTGACTGCTCACCGAGGGCACCGCGACCAGCCGGCCCAGGTGGTGGGCGATGCGCGAGTAATCAATGAAACTCATACGCGGACGCGGCGTCGGACGCAGGGGGAGTTCAGTGCGGTGGGTCGCGGCATCGGCGCCATTGTACGGACTCGCATACGCCGTCGCCACGACGCCGGCGGCGGAGCGCCGGCAGTGCGTTGAGGGGGCGTCGCCGTACTGGTATTCTGCCGGCCTTTTCGACTGCCCTGCAGACGGCCGATCGCGAAGTTCCGTGGCCGCGTCTCGTCGCGGCGTGCGCCGGCCTGCCGGCCAGGGCGGGCGGTCGCCTTCGTTCGGAGTGGCAAATGACCCAGAAACTGAATCGATACAGCTCGCGCATCACCCAGCCGCGCTCGCAGGGCGCCTCCCAGGCCATGCTCTACGGCACCGGCCTGACCGAGGCGGACATGGACAAGGCGCAGGTCGGTATCGCCAGCGTCTGGTACGAGGGCAACACCTGCAACATGCATCTCCTCGGGCTCGCGGAGAAGGTGAAGCAGGGCGTGGTCGCGGCCGGCATGGTCGGCATGCGATTCAACACCATCGGGGTCAGCGACGGCATCTCCATGGGCACGGAGGGCATGAGCTATTCCCTGCAGTCGCGCGACCTCATCGCCGATTCGATCGAGACGGTGATGGCGGCGCAGTGGTACGACGCCTGCGTGACGATCCCGGGCTGCGACAAGAACATGCCCGGCTGCCTCATCGCCATGGGCCGCCTCAACCGCCCGTCGCTCATGGTCTATGGCGGCACCATCAGGGCCGGCCATCGCCTCTGCGATGGCCAGGACCAGGTGCTCGACATCGTCTCCGCCTTCCAGAGCTATGGCGAGTACCTGAGCGGCAGGATCGACGAGGACACCCGCCGCGACATCGTGCGCAAGTCCTGTCCGGGAGCTGGCGCCTGCGGCGGCATGTACACCGCCAACACCATGGCCAGCGCCATCGAGGCGATGGGCATGTCGCTGCCCTACTCCTCCTCCACCCCTGCGGAGGACCCCGGAAAGATCGAGGAGTGCCTGCGCGTGGGGCCGGCGATCCGAAACCTGCTCGAGAGGGACATCAAGCCGCGGGACATCATGACGCGTCAGGCCTTCGAGAACGCCATGGTCCTCGTCACCGTCCTCGGCGGCTCGACTAACGCCGTGCTGCACCTCATCGCCATGGCGCGGGCCGTCGGCGTCGCGCTCACGGTCGACGATTTCCAGCAGGTGAGCGACCGTACCCCCTACCTCGCCGATCTGAAACCGAGCGGCAGGTACGTCTTCGAGGATCTCCACAACATCGGCGGCATACCCGCGGTGATGAAGTTCTTGCTCGACGCCGGCATGATCGCCGGCGACTGCCTGACCGTGACCGGCAGGACGATCGCCGAGAACCTCCGCGACCTGCCGGGACTGACCGCAGGGCAGGAGATCATCCGTCCGCTCGATCGGCCGTTCAAATCCTCCGGCCACCTGCAGATCCTCAAGGGCAATCTCGCGCCCGGCGGCTCGGTGGCCAAGATCACGGGCAAGGAGGGACTGCGCTTCTCTGGGCCTGCGCGCTGCTACGACTCCGAGGAGTCGATGCTCGCGGCGCTGGAGCGCAACGAGATCCGCAAGGGCGACGTGGTGGTGATCCGCTACGAGGGCCCCAAGGGCGGCCCCGGGATGCCGGAAATGCTGACGCCGACCTCCGCGGTCGTGGGCGCCGGTCTCGGCGCGGACGTGGCGCTGATCACCGACGGGCGGTTCTCGGGCGGCTCGCACGGCTTCATCGTCGGCCACATCGTGCCGGAGGCGCAGGAGGGCGGACCGATCGCCTTGATCAGGGACGGCGACGTCATCACCATCGATGCGCAGTCGAGGCGGATCGACGCCAACGTCAGCGACGAGGAGTTTGCGCGGCGCCGCAAGGACTGGCGTATGCCCGCCTACAAGGCGGTGCGCGGCACCCTGCACAAGTTCATCAAGACAGTCCGCTCGGCCTCGGAGGGCTGCGTTACCGACGAGTGACAAGATGGCATGGAAGCTGCTGTGCCGCCCGGTACAAATCCAAGAACACGGAGCGCGCGGTATGGAGGTGCAGGATTTCGTCTATCTGGTGGCGATCTGCTTCGTGCTCATGCTGTTCATGAGCTCGCTATCCACCGGCCGCCGGCGCCGTCGCAGGCGCCGTTCGAGCGCGTTTGCCCCGTCCGCGACCGCAGATGCAGATCAGGAAACCTCGGCGGAGGTTGCGGACGTCCCGGCCGGGGATGCTGCTGCAGCGCAACCGCAGAGTATCCCAGAGAGCACCGAGGCCCCGCCGTCGTCAGCAGGAGACGATGGCGACACGACGATCCCGAGTTCCAACTGACGGCGGGGGATCGCCGCAGGCGTCAGCTGTCCTCGTCCGCCCATTTGATGATGGCCACCCGCTTCTTGGGGCGAGGCCAGACCTGCGTATTGTTGACCACTGGCTTGCGCGGCGCGGGATTTTCCTGCGCAAGAGCGCCGACGGCCGCACCGTCTTCGGAACCCACCGTGCGGGTCCGGGTCATCGCCGTGGTGACCGCCGTGTTTGCCTGGACGGGCGCCATCGGCGTCAGCGAGGTAGCGCGTACCGGCGCCGCCCCGGACGCTCCATTCTTGCGGCCGATGCCCTCGTCGGCGTACTGCTTGAAATACTGGACGACGCGGCGCACGTATTCCTGGGTCTCCGCGTACGGCGGGATCTTGCGCCCGTACTGGATGACCGCGTTCTCCCCGGCGTTGTAGCCGGCGACCGCCAGCACCACGTTGTTGCTGAACATGTCCATCAGGTCGCGCAGGTAGCGTGTCCCGCCGTGGACATTCTGCACCGGATCGTAACGGTCGCTGACCCCGTAACGCCTGCCGGTCTCGGGCATCAGCTGCATCAGGCCCACGGCCCCGGCGCGGGAAACGGCGTCCGGCTGATAGGCCGACTCGGCGGTGATGACGGCGTGGACGAGTTCGGGGGGCAGCTTGTTCTTGGCGGCCGCCTCCGCGATGAGATCGTCGTACTCCTCGCGACTGCGCACGAAGCGAGGACCGTGGGTGTTCAGCGGCCGCGATACCCAACCCTTCCAGGTCTTCACCAGCTTCATGCCGCCGGTCTTGTCGGGAGTGTCGGTCAGCGTGACGCGACCGTACTTGTCGACGTATTTGTAGATGTCGGCCGTCGCGGAATGACTGAGCACCGTCGCCAGCACGGCAGAAGCCAGCAGGGGCGTGAGCCTGCCGCTGCAACGCAGAGCAGCGCATACGGGCGAATTTGCCGGCATTGGTTTAAGAATCCTTCCTAACTCATTGTTACATAATAATCACAACGATGTGACCTTAGCAAATGCCTGAAGCATTGCCGCGGCCAGCAGCCCGGCCACCAGGTCATCGGCCATGATCCCCGGCCCACCACTCAGGCGGCGGTCGAACCATCGGATCGGCCAGGGCTTGGCGATGTCCAACAGCCGGAAAAGCAAGAACCCCGCCAGCACCCAGCCCCATCCCCCGGGGGCTCCGCACATCGTCACCAAGTAGCCGGCGACCTCGTCCCAGACAACGGACGGGTGATCGTCTACGCCCAGACGACGCGCCGCCCTGCCGCACACCGCGATACCGACCACGATGACCACCGCGGTGGCGACAAGGTAGCCGGCCAGCGGCAGGCCGTGCAACGCGAGATATAACGCCACGCCGAGCAGGGTACCGTACGTGCCCGGGGCACCCGGCAGGCATCCCGCCCCGAAACCGAGCGCGATGAGATGGCCGGGATCGCTCAGCAGGCGAAGTGCCGCTCTCGAGGCTTCGTTACTTTTCATCGTTGCCCCACCATCGCCTCGCCGACGTTTGCCGCCGCCGAGCGAGCCGCCGCACGGTGACTCGCTTGCCGGCGATCCCCACGCGCATTCCGACGCAGGCGTGACGGAGGAGTGACTCTACGCCGCCACTACCGACGCCACCGCCAGCGCCGCAATGCCCTCGCCGCGACCGGTGAACCCCATCTTCTCCGTGGTCGTGGCCTTGACGTTCACCGAGTCGATCTCGACCCGCATGTCGTTGGCCAGATTCTCGCGCATGGCCTGGATATAGGGTGCGAGCTTGGGCGCCTGGGCGATGATCGTCGCGTCGACGTTTCCCACCCGCAGGCCTCGCTGCTGCAGCAGCGAGACGATGTGACGGAGCATGACCCGGCTGTCGATGCCCTTGATCGTCGGGTCCGTGTCTGGAAAGTGCTTGCCGATGTCGCCCAGCGCCACGGCGCCCAGCAGGGCGTCGCAGACGGCGTGGATGACGACGTCGCCGTCGGAATGCGCCTCCATGCCCCGCTCGTAGGGAATATCCACACCGCCGAGCACCAGCCGGCGGCCTTCCTGGAAGCGGTGGGCATCGAATCCCTGGCCTATGCGCATCGTGTCTCCTCCTGGTGCCGCAGGTACAGCTCGGCGAGCTCGAGATCCTGCGGCCGGGTGATCTTGATGTTGTCGGCGTGCCCCTCGACGAGCCTGGGTGCCTGGCCGATCAGTTCCATGGCCTGCGCCTCGTCGGTCACCTTCACCCCGCTCGCGAGGGCGCGTTCGATGGCGGCGGCCAGTGGGCCGACTCGAAACATCTGCGGGGTGAGCGCGTGCCACAGGCCGCTGCGGTCCACGGTCGCGGTGATCGATAGCCCGCCGTCCGCCCGCTTCATGGTGTCGCGCACCGGTACCGCGAGTATGCCGCCCACCGGGTGATCGCTCAGCGCGTCGATCATCACGTCGATGTCCGACGCACGCACGCACGGACGCGCCGCGTCGTGCACCAGCGCCCAGTCTCCACCCTGCCCAGCCGACTCCAGAACCTTCAGCGCGTTGAGCACCGAATGGCAGCGCTCCGCGCCGCCATCGGCGCGCCGGATGCGCGGCCGGCCGGCCACAGGCAGCGTGGGCCAGATGGGGTCGTCGGCCGCCACGGCAACGACTATCCCGTCGATGCGCGGGTGGGAAAGAAAGCGCTCCAGCGTGTGCTCGATGATTGTCCGTCCACGCAGCGACAGATACTGCTTGGGCACCTCGGCGGCCATGCGCGTACCCACGCCGGCGGCGGGGATGACGGCCCAGTACGCCACCGGACTACTTCCGAGAGTCCGCCGTCAAGCGATCGGAGAGCGCGGCAGCCGCGGGCAGATCGACGATCTGGTAGAAGACCTCGTTCTCCCTGATCATGCCCATCTCGCTACGCGCCCGCTCCTCGACGGCCTCCAGGCCCTGCTTGAGATCCTGCACCTCGGCATCCAGTGCAAGGTTCCGCTCGCGCAGCGCGGCGTTCTCGCGCATCTGCGCCTCGATCTGGTTCTGCAGCTCCATCACCGAACGCACGCCACTGCGCGAGGACCAAAGCTCAACCTGCGCGGCCACCAGGCAGAGCAGCAGCGCCAGCGCTAGCCAGCGCACGTCCACTCACCCAAGGCTGCCAAATTTTTGACACTTTGATCAATCACACCAGTAGTTTAGCGCGATCTCCTCACAAATTATAGAAGGCCTTGCGTCCAGGATAGATCGCCTTGCTGCCGAGTTCGTCCTCGATGGCGAGCAGCCGGTTGTATTTCGCCACCCGGTCCGAGCGCGACATCGACCCGGTCTTGATCTGGCCGCAGGAGGTCGCCACCGCCAGATCGGCAATGGTCGTGTCCTCGGTCTCGCCCGAACGGTGCGACACCACCGCCGTATACCCGGCCTTCTTGGCCATCTTGATGGCCGCCAGCGTCTCGCTGAGGGTGCCGATCTGGTTGACCTTTATCAGTATGGAGTTGGCGATCCCCTTCTTGATGCCCTCCTTGAGGATCGCGGTATTGGTGACGAACAGATCGTCGCCGACGAGCTGCACCTTCTTGCCCAGCTTCTTGGTCAACAGCGCCCAGCCCTCCCAGTCGTTCTGGTCCTGGCCGTCCTCGATCGTGATGATCGGATACTTCTTGCACCAATCCGCGAGCATGTCGGCGAACTCCGCCGAGGAGAGCGCGCGCCGCTCGGACTCCAGGTGATACATGCCGTCCCTGTAGAATTCCGAGCTCGCGACGTCCAGCCCTATGTATATGTCCTTCCCCGCTTTGTAGCCGGCCTTGGCGATCGCCTGGAGTACAATCTCGACGGCCGCGGCATTGGAGGGGAGATCGGGCGCGAATCCGCCCTCATCGCCGACGGCGGTGCTCATCCCCTTGTCCGCGATGACCTTCTTCAGCGCATGAAACACCTCGGCGCCGTAGCGCACCGCTTCCCGGAAGGTGGGCGCGCCGACGGGCAGGATCATGAATTCCTGGAGATCCACGCTGTTGTTTGCATGGGCGCCGCCGTTGATGATGTTCATCATCGGCACCGGCATCAGGTAAGGCGCCTTGCCGAGATAGCGGTAAAGCGGCACCCCCTTCTCGTTGGCGGCAGCGCGCGCCGCGGCCATCGAAACGGCGAGCATGGCGTTCGCGCCGAGGCGCGCCTTGTTGGGCGTTCCGTCCAGCCCGATCATGGTCTGGTCGATGTCGGACTGGTCGTCCACCGGCATGCCCTTCAGGGCCTTGGCGATCTCGCCGTTGACGTTGGCCACCGCCTTGAGCACCCCCTTGCCGCCGTATCGCTTCTTGTCGCCATCTCGCAGCTCGATGGCCTCGCGCTCACCCGTGGAGGCGCCGGAGGGCACGGCTGCCACCCCCATCGCGCCCTTGGCCGTCCATACCTCGGCCTGCACCGTCGGATTGCCGCGGGAGTCAATGATCTCGCGGGCGACTATCTTCTTGATCTTCGACACGTGTGTTTCCTCTTCTCGTGAGTTGTTCGTTGGACGACCCACGGCGATGCCGCCGCAGCGGGTCTGGCGCCTTCATGAGACCCCCGCCGCCGCGCCGACCGCGGTGCATTCGCCGTCACCGACGCCGCGCGCCGTGACGACCGCCGGTGCCGTTCGATTCTGGCGAGGGACGAGGGAGTTCAGCGGGCGAGCGCGATCCTACCCGCTGCGACCGCGCGTAAGAAGGTCAGCTGGCGTCCTCGCCCACCGCGACATCAACTCGGCGGCGGCGGCGCCGCTCCACGCCGTCGGGCGGGCCCGGCAGGTGCTGCGCCTTGACCACGTCGTCGAGCTCTTTGAGCATCGCGAGCAATGCCGGCATCTCGGCCAGCGGCCAGGAATTGGGCCCGTCGCTCAGCGCCTGTTCCGGATTCGGATGGGTCTCCATGAACAAGCCGGCAATGCCCACCGCCACCGCCGCGCGCGCCAGCGGCGCCACGAACTCCCGTTGTCCTCCCGAGGCCGAACCCTGTCCGCCCGGAATCTGCACGGAGTGCGTCGCATCGAACACGACCGGGCAGCCGGTCTCGCGCATCACCACGAGCGAGCGCATGTCCGAGACCAGGTAGTTGTATCCGAAGGAAGCCCCCCGTTCGCAAACCATGATCCGATCGTTGCCCGTGGCCTTGGCCTTGGCGACCACGTTCTTCATGTCCCAGGGCGCGAGAAACTGGGCCTTCTTGATGTTCACCGGCCTGCCGGTGCGGGCGACGTTCTGGATGAAGTTCGTCTGCCGGCACAGGAACGCCGGCGTCTGCAACACGTCCACGACGGCGGCAACCTCGTTCAGGGGCGTGTCCTCGTGCACGTCAGTGAGCACCGGCAGCTGCAGCTGCTCGCGGACCTTGCTCAGTATCTTCAGCCCCTGCTGGAGTCCGGGACCGCGATAGCTCTCGTGCGAGGTTCGGTTGGCCTTGTCGAACGACGCCTTGAAAACATAGGGGATGCCGAGCCTTCCCGTGATCTCCTTAAGGCGGCCGGCCACGTCCATGACCAGCTGCTCGCTTTCGATGACGCATGGACCCGCGATCAGGAAGAAGGGCTGGTCGGAGCCGACCTCAAAGTTGTGCAACCGCATTTTTACGCAATGGCGACTTCGCCGTCCGGTAGGCCAGGGCCGCGCGGACGAAGCTGGCGAACAGCGGGTGTCCGTCGCGCGGCGTTGAGGTGAATTCAGGGTGGAACTGGCAGCCGATGAACCACGGATGCGCCGGTATTTCTATCATCTCCACCAGCAGTCCGTCCACGGAGCGGCCGGAGAAGCGCAGGCCGGCCTTCTCCAACACATCGGAATAACGGTTGTTGAACTCATAGCGATGGCGATGACGCTCGAAGATGCTGTCCTTGCCGTAGACGCTGCGCGCGAGACTGCCGGCCAGCAGTTTGCACTCCTGCGCGCCCAGCCGCATGGTGCCGCCCAGGTCGGAGCGCTCGCTGCGCACCTGCACGCTGCCGTCGGCGGTCCTCCATTCGGTGATGAGCGCGATGACCGGATGCGCGGTGTCGGGGTTGAACTCCGTGCTGTGCGCCCCGGCGAGCCCGGCCACGTTGCGCGCGAACTCGATGACCGCCAGCTGCATCCCAAGGCAGATCCCCAGGTATGGAATGCCGCGTTCGCGCGCATAGCGCACCGCCTCGATCTTGCCTTCGATACCGCGCTTGCCGAACCCGCCCGGCACCAGCACGGCGTCCGTACCTTCAAGGCAGGCAGTGCCGCTCTTCTCGATCTCCTCGGAGTCGATGTAGGTGATGGCCGGCTTCGTGCGCGTCCGTATGCCGGCGTGGATCAGCGATTCGGTCAGCGACTTGTAGGAATCCGCGAGATGGACGTACTTGCCCACCATCGCGATCTTCACCTCCGCCTCGGGGTGATCGAGCGCGTCGACGACCTGCTCCCATTCATGCAGATCGGCCGGCGGCGCGGATATGCCGAGCTTCTCGCAGACGATCTCGTCGAGCTTCTGCTCGTGCAGCATGCCCGGGATCCTGTAGATGGTGCTGGCGTCGATCGCCGAGATGACGGCCCGGTGTTCGACGTTCGTGAACAGGGCGATCTTGCGCCGCTCCGACTCGGGCAGCGGCCGGTCGGCCCGGCAGAGCAGGACATCGGGCTGGATACCGATCGAACGCAGTTCCTTGACGGAATGCTGGGTCGGCTTGGTCTTCATCTCGCCGGCCGCCGGCACGTACGGCACCAGCGTGAGATGTATGAACACGGTGCGGTTCGTCCCGAGCTCGACGCGCAACTGGCGGATGGCCTCGAGAAACGGCAGCGATTCGATGTCGCCCACGGTGCCGCCGATCTCGATCATGGCCACGTCGGCGTCACCCGCGCCCTCGCGGATGCAGCGCTTGATCTCGTCGGTGATGTGCGGAATCACCTGAACGGTGCCGCCGAGGTAGTCGCCCCTGCGCTCCTTGCGGATGACGTTCTCGTAGATGCGGCCAGTGGTGTAATTGCTGGCGCGGCTGGTGCGGCAACGGACGAAGCGCTCGTAATGCCCGAGATCGAGATCGGTCTCGGCGCCGTCGTCGGTGACGTAGACCTCGCCGTGCTGGAACGGGCTCATGGTGCCCGGATCGACGTTGATGTAGGGGTCGAGCTTGACCATCCGCACCCGCAGCTTGCGGGCCTCCAGGATCGCCGCCAGCGACGCCGAGGCGATGCCCTTGCCGAGAGAGGAGACCACACCGCCGGTGATGAAGACGAATTTGGTTTCTGGCATTGCCACGGTCCTCCGATCCCGCACGCATCGCGGTGCCCGCCCCGGGCGCCCGAAACGCACTCGCTCATGGGCCGCGACGCTACCAGAACGGTTCCCATTTCTCAATCGCGAAGACGGCCGCACCACGCGCTAAAATGCCTCTTCCCAACCCTGCACGAGCAACCCCATTTGAGCGATCTCGACCGGCGCGGACTGGCGGCGGCCGTCGGCGCCTCGATGCTGATGGCGGCCATGGGCGCCTGCATCAAGATCGCCTCGCAGGAGATCAACAACAACATGGTCGTGTTCCTGCGCAACGCCTTCGGCCTGGCATTCCTGCTGCCGGGGCTGCTGCAGCTCGGCCCGGATCTGATGCGAACCCGCCGATTGCCGGCGCACCTGGGCAGGTCGCTCGCGGGCCTGGCGGCCATGTACTGCTTCTTTTACGCGATCGCCCACATGAACCTGGCCGAGGCGGTGTTGCTGAACTTCAGCTCGCCGGTGTTCACCGCCCTGCTCGCCGCGCTGTGGCTGAAGGAGTCGCTGTCGCGGACGACGCTGGCGGCCGTGCTCTTCGGACTGCTCGGCATCAGCCTCATCCTCAAGCCGGTGCCAGGTCATTTCACGCCGGTCTCGCTCATCGGCGCGGCCTCGGCCATACTCGCGGCAGTGGCCATGGTGAACATCCGCAGCATGGCCGCCACCGAGCCGACGTGGCGGATCGTGCTGTACTTCTCGACCATCAGCACCGCGGCGTCCGCCGTTCCACTGGCTTGGGACTGGCAGACCCCTTCTGGACGGTCACTGCTCGCCATGGCAGCGGCCGGCCTCTGCGCCAGCGTCGGACAACTGCTGCTCACCTACTCCTATGCCTCGGCGCCGGCGGCTAAGGTGGGCACCATCAATTACACCACGGTGATCTTCGCCGGCCTGCTTTCCTGGTGGTTCTGGGACGAGAGGCCGGACTGGGCGTCGTTGCTTGGCGCACTGCTCGTCATCGGCGCCGGGGTACTGGTCGTAAAACGCTCGCCCGGCGAGGCCGATTGAACGCACGCCGCGTTCGAGGCCGACCTCGCGTCCGCGCGGTGATCCGACCCGCGGGGTGCCCCCCATTACGCCCGCGGCAGCGCCGCCTGCGCTGACGCGTCAATCCAGTGGAATCATACACTTAAGGAAGCCATGCGAGAGGCTGAGCTTCCTGGGGTGCGGGGATGCACCGCCATGGCCGATGGCCGCAGGCCATTGAAGATGAAGGTCGGCAAGAATCACACTTCCTGCCGACCGTGCACCGGGCTCTGAGAGCTCCAGGATGGACTTGTTCGAAGCCTCCTTGAGGGTGAAGTCGACCGGCGGCCCGGACGCTGGCCCGCGACCGGTCCGCGACGCCGGAGCCCTGGCGCGTAACCGGCGAAAGGCTGCCGACGGCGATCGCAGCCGCACACTCGCGAGGAACCGCAACAATCCGATTCACGTCCGAGCGGGGCTCAGGCTAGACTATACGCTTCGTCCGTACGCGTGAGCGACGGGGCGGTGCGCGGGCGCGATCGTTCCTTCGCACCCGGATATCCTCGAGCCCTCCGGCTCACAACGCGGCGTCTGTTTCGTTCGCCCTCGCCCTCACCGCCCCCGTCGGTACCGTTCGCTTCGCGCCGGGAGCGCCGACGGGCAAGCAACGAACATCCACAACAAGCATTCAAGGAGCATCCATGCTGTCCGATATTGAAATTGCCCAGAAAGCGACGATGAAACCCGTCATCGAACTCGCCAGAGACAAGCTCGGGATCGATGCGAAGTACCTCGAACCCTACGGTCACTACAAGGCCAAGCTCTCGCTGGATTACCTGCGCGAGATCGAGAAGAAGCCGGACGGCAAGCTCATATTGGTCACGGCCATCAGCCCCACGCCCGCGGGCGAGGGCAAGACGACCACGACCGTCGGCCTCGGCGACGCCCTGAACAGGATAGGCAAGAAGGCGATCATCTGCCTGCGCGAGCCCTCGCTCGGCCCGGTGTTCGGCGTCAAGGGCGGGGCCGCCGGCGGCGGGCACGCGCAGGTCGTCCCAATGGAGGACATAAACCTGCACTTCACCGGCGACTTCCACGCCGTCGGCGCCGCACACAACCTGCTCTCGGCGCTGATCGACAATCACATCAATCACGGCAACGCGCTGCGCATCGACCCGCGGCTCATCCAATGGAAGCGCGTCGTCGACATGAACGACCGGGCGTTGCGCAAGATCGTTATCGGGCTGGGCGGCACCGCCAACGGCTTCGTCCGTGAAGACGGCTATGACATCGTGGTCGCCTCCGAGATCATGGCCATACTCTGCCTGGCCACCTCGCTGCGGGATCTCAAGGACCGCCTGGGCCGCATCGTGATCGGCTACACGCAGGGAGACCGCAAACCGGTGTATGCGCGCGACCTCAATGCCCATGGCGCGATGGCCACGGTGCTGAAGGACGCGATCAAGCCCAACCTGGTGCAGACCCTGGAGAACAATCCCGCCTTCATCCATGGCGGGCCGTTCGCGAACATCGCCCACGGCTGCAACAGCGTCACCGCGACCAAGACGGCGCTGAAGCTCGCCGACTACTGCGTGACCGAGGCCGGCTTCGGCGCGGATCTCGGCGCGGAGAAATTCATCGACATCAAGTGCCGCATGGCCGGTCTGAATCCCTCCGCGGTGGTCCTGGTCGCAACCATCCGGGCGCTGAAATTCCACGGCGGAGTCAGGAAAGAGGACCTGAACAAGGAGAATCTCGGCGCATTGGAGATGGGCATGGTCAACATCGAGCGGCACCTGACCAACATCCGCGATCACTACGGACTGCCCTGCATCGTCGCCGTCAACCATTTCACCTTCGACACCGATGCCGAGGTCGACATGCTGCGCAAGCGCATCGAGTCTCTCGGCGGTCGATTCGTCGTTGCCAAGCACTGGGCACAAGGCGGCGCCGGGGCCGAGGATCTGGCTCGCACCGTGGTGGACGTGGTGGGTCACGCCAAGGGCAGGCACAAGTACGTTTACGACGACAACGATGCGCTCGCCGACAAGATCAAGGCGATCGCGACCAAGGTCTACGGCGCCGGCGAAGTGACTTTCAGCGACGCCGCCCGCAAGCAACTCGAGGAATGGAACGGCGAGTACGGCAGGTTCCCGGTGTGCATGGCCAAGACCCAGATGTCGTTCACCGCCGATCCGAACGTCCGCGGCGCGCCCACCGGACACACGCTGAACGTGCGCGAGGTGCGCCTTTCCAACGGGGCCGGCTTCATCGTCGCGATCTGCGGCGACATGATGACGATGCCGGGTCTTCCCAAGGTACCTGCCGCGGAGAAGATCGACATCGACGAGAACGGCGTGGTGACCGGCCTGTTCTAGGACGCGGGCCGCGCACTGCCGCCACACGCGACAGGGGGCATCGCGCCCCCTCTTTGTTGGCCGCGTCAACTGCCGGCGAGGGAAGGCCCGCCGGGCGTTCGATGCTCACCCGGCATACAGATCGACATCTCGCCGGAATACCCGTGATTCACGTCACCCCGGCGGGCCGGTGGCGACGGCCGCCGCGTGAAGCATTTCAGCCGGTAAGGGCCGGCGACCGGGCTCGAACCGGTGTTGCAGCGCATCATCTGAGCGCTAGAATTGGCGGACGACCTGTATTCAGGTGCAAGCATCACTGACGACGAAAGGCACTCACGCATGGAAATCAACAACAAGGTCGCGGTCATCACCGGCGCGGCCAGCGGCATTGGACGTGCGGTCGCCACTGACCTGGCCAGGAGAAAGGTGCGCGCCATCGCCATGGTCGACCTGACCGACAAGGTCGATGCCGTGGCGGCGGAGGTGAATGCCGAGGCCGGTGGCGGCATCGCCGTCCCGTTCCGAGGGGACGCCACCGACGAGCGTTTCCGCGCCAAGGTGTTCGACACGATCAGTGCCGAGCACGGTCTGGTCAGCATCTGCGTGCCGGCGGCCGGCGTCACCCGCGACGATCTCGCCGTGCGCATCGACAAGACCAGCGGCAAGGCGCGCATCTACCCCGCGGATCTGTTCCGCCATGTCCTGGAGGTCAACCTGGTGGCCCCGGTCTACTGGGCGCTGGAGATGGTGGCGCGCATCGCCGAGGACCGGAACGCGCGTGGCCTGAAACGCTGGGTCCCCGAAGAGCGCGTGCAAGGCACGGTCGTGTTCATCGGCTCGATCTCCTCGCAGGGCAACAAGGGGCAGATCTCCTACGCCAGCACCAAGGCCGGCCTGGAGGGCGCGGCCGCCACGCTGATGAAGGAGGCGATGTACTACGGCGTGCGCTGCGGCGTCATACACCCGGGCTTCACCGACACGCCGATGGTGCGCGCGTTGGGCGAGGACTACATCAACAAGCAGGTGCTCCCGTACACGCAGCTAGGCCGACTCATCAGGCCTGAGGAGATAGCCGATGCGATCTGCTTCATGATCGCCAACTCGGCGGTCAGCGGCGAATTGTGGGCGGACGCAGGCTGGCATCCGCCCGCCTGAGCATGCGCGGACGCGCGGGATTCTCACTTCCTCGAGGCAGTTCTGCAAAAGGCAGTGCTGCCTGCGGTGCATGCATGCGCCGCCATCTTCGATGGCCGCAGGCCTTTGAAAGTGAAGTTCGGCGAGAATCACATTCTTGCCGACCGTGCACTGAGAACTCCAGGATGGACTCATCCGGAGCATCCTGAAATGCCGGGGCCCCGCCGGTAATGACCCGGCGGGGCCCTCCTGCATGTACTGCTGCCGCATTGCGCTACGGACGCGCCGCGTGACGATGCCCGAGGGCGATCAGGGCGGCAAGAGCGCTCGCCAACAGCAGTACGGGCGCCGGCACCGGCACTCCCGACAGATTCGGGACGACCGTACCGTTGACGGTGAGATTGTCAATGAGTGTGAATTGCGCGACGTCGTAAGGGATCCTGAAGGTCACGTTATTCACGCTGCGGGTGAATACCGACGTCGGATCGGCGAAGTAAAGTCGAAACTCGATGGGATCGCTCACGCCGCTGAACGTGGTTCCAGAAAAGACATAGGAAATCGTCTGCCACGAGCCGCTGTTGACGTTCGCCGCGAGCAGGGGCCCGGAAAGCGCGCCATTGCCGATCTTGGCGCGCAACTGGATCGTGGTGTTCCCGAGGGGAGTCGAGACGGAATCCCGCTTGGCGATGAAAGACAGCGACGTCAGGGACGTGGTCGAGGCGAACGGCGTCAGCGTGAAGGACAGGTAGTCGTTCGCCGCGCTGAAGGCATCGTCGGTGACGTTGTCGTTGACGAAATAGCTGTAGGGCGGCACGCCCGAGAACGGGTTTGTGCCATGAGTGAGCGAGCCGGTGGCGCCCATGCCGTGCGCGCTCAGCGTGCTCACCGCAACGTTCGGGTCCGAGGCGCTCGAGGTGACCGAGGCGGGCGCCGTGAGTGAGTTGAATTCGTACTTGGCGAGCACGACCGGCGCCGCATGCGCCGGCGGACCCATTACCCAACCGGCGACCAAGACTGCGGCCAGATACCTCGTCGTGCCCGATCCCAACGCCATGAATTGCCTTCCTTAATAGACAAGCGCCCCGGTCCGGGGTCCGCCTACCACATCTTGCGTCGCTCATGCTCGGCGAGCGCCACCATTAGCGCAAACGGCCACCGCATAATGTCAGGCTTTTGACAAGTGCCAGCCGTGCCCGCGGCCAGTGGTCCGGCACGCTCGGATTAACCGACTGATTGGTAAGCCATGGCGAAGCAGGGCTCCGCGGTCGTGGCGTCGAGTTCGTGGCGCACTCGCACGCGTATGTGACGGGATTCGCAGTGAAAAACGGCGGAGGCGGGGCGTTCGGCAACCGGCGTGGCGGGGGCGGCCTGTGCGCCAGTGCGCAATTATGGAAAACACTGCGCCACCCCGGGCCCTCTCCCCCCAAACGCTTCGTAGCCGGCAGGTGACTGTCGGCACCACGTCCGCATGGCTTCTGCGAGCCGTCCCACGGATCCGCCGGGGCCGGCACCACTGCAGGACCTCAGGGGCGCCCGATGTTTGCCCTGAACGGGACGACGACCCCGCAGCGGACGGTCCCAGCGGGCGCGCCCGCCGCCCCGCCGGAACAGAGTCTTTCGCTCCACTGCTCCTGCAGCCGGGACAGGGCCGTCCGCAGCCGGCGGGGCAGATCGGCCTCGCAGGCCCGCAGCTGGTCGAGGTGATGCACGACGGCGTCGGCGATGACGGCGCGTCGCTGGATCGCGAACTGGGTCATCAGGAAGAGTGTCGCTGCTATCAGGATGCCGGGGTCTTGCGGGAGCTGGGGTCGGTCGATCATGCACTTTCCTCATTTGGTCTTGGTGTCATACCCTGCCGCCAAAGAGTGTAATGCGAATCATTCTCAAATGCAATATCGTGGCTCGTCCCGAACGCACCCCGAGCGCGGCGCGCCGCCCAAAGGCGGCACCGACCGCTCTTGGGACACCGTCGCACGGGACGGGCGGCCGACTTTCAACCGCCGGCGTCATCGCGGGGTCTCGCTTTTTGATTTTTCCGCAGCGAGCACGCACCATGTGTCACAAGATATTAAACACCTGCTCGGCAGTGTGCTGCGGGGCGCGGGGGGACTTTTCTTGACATCCACTGACCTGAATCGCGCCGCCGCACGCCTGTACGAGCGCGAAAGCCGCCATTACCAGGCCGCGTGCCCCGGCTCGGCCGCGCTTGCGGCGCAGGCTCGCGAGCATTTTCTCTACGGGGTGCCGATGCATTGGATGGCGGACTGGCCGATGCCGCATCCACTGTTCATCACCAGCGCACAGGGCGTGACCGTCACCGACGTCGACGGGCATCGATATACGGACTTCTGCCTGGGCGACACCGGTGCCATGTTCGGCCATGCCCCGGCAGCGGTAGCGCGCGCCATCGCCGAGCAATCCCAGCGCGGTCTCACGGTCATGCTGCCGACGCCGGACGCCATTCCGGTGGGTGCGGAACTGGCGCGCCGCTTCGGTCTGCCGTACTGGCAGGTCACGGCGACCGCGACCGACGCCAACCGCGCGGCGCTGCGCTGGGCGCGTGCGGTCACCGGCCGCAAAGTCATACTGGTCTTCAACGGCTGCTACCACGGCACCGTCGACGACGCGATGGTGCGGCTCTCGGGAGGCCGGACTGTTCCCCGTCGCGGGTTGCTCGGCCAGGCCTACGACCTCAGCGAGTACAGTCGGGTCATTGAATTCAACGACGTCGGCGCGCTCGAGCGGGCGCTGGCGGGCGGCGACGTCGCCGCGGTGCTCGCCGAGCCCGCCATGACCAATTGCGGTATGGTGCTCCCGCAGCCCGGGTATCACGAAGCCCTGCGCCGCCTCACGCGCCGATACGGCACCCTGCTCATCATCGATGAGACCCACACGATCAGCACGGGTCCGGGCGGCTATACGCGCGCCGCCGGCCTCGAGCCGGATCTCCTCGTCCTCGGCAAGCCTGTGGCCGGCGGCCTGCCGTGCGCCGTTTACGGCTTCACGGCGGAAATGGCGGCGCGCATGCCGGCGGCGCGCGAATCCGTGCCGCACGGCCACAGCGGCATCGGAACCACCCTCTCGGCCAACGCGCTTGCATTGCGCGCAATGCGGGTGAATCTCGAGTCGGTGATGACCGAACCGGCGTATCGACACATGATCCCGCTCGCGGAACATCTCGCCGGCGAGCTGCGCGCCGTATTCGAGGTCGCGGGCGTCCCGTGGTCGGTGACGCAGCTCGGAGCCCGTTGCGAGTTCCAGTTCTGCCGCGAGCCGCCGCTCAACGGCTCGGAGGCCGAGGCGGCGATGAATCCCGCGATCGAATCTGCGATACACCTCTACCTGCTCAACCGGGGCGTTATCATCACGCCTTTCCACAACATGATGCTGGTGGCGCCCGACACCCAACCCGGAGACGTGGAAAGGCTGGTCACGGCGCTGCGCGATTGCATACGCGAATTGCTGACGCCATGACTTCCGATCTGGATCCGGCCACGAACGACGCGCACGTACTGGAATGCGGGGAGTTTCTCGCCCGGCATCCCGACGTCCGCGCCGCCGACATCCTCATCTGCGATCCGGGCGGCGTGCTCCGCGGCAAGCGGCTACGGCGGCACGAGCTGGAGGCCGTCTATCGCAATGGCCGCATGCTCTCCAGCTCGATCATGAGTCTTTCGTTTACCGGCGAGGATGTCGAGGAGACTGGACTGGTCTGGGACGTCGGTGATGCCGATTGCCTGGCAAGGCCCGTTCCCGGGACGCTGGTGCGCGTGCCGTGGTCGCGTTATCCGCTCGCGCAGCTGCTGCTCATGTTCGACGCCGAGGAAGGCATGCCCGCGGCCACGGCCGACCCACGCCTGGTCCTGAACCGCGTGGTCGCCGCCATGCGGGCTGACGGACTGTTCCCGGACGTCGCCGCCGAGCTCGAGTTCTATCTGTTCGACAAGGACAATGGCCAGGATGGCAGGCCGGTGCCCGCCCAGCCGCCGGGCGCAGCCCGCCGGAAGCGGCAGACGGACGTCTACAGCGTCGCCGAGCTGGTTGACTACGCGCCGTTTCTGGAGACGCTGTACGACTGCTGCCGCATGCAGGGCATACCCGCCGAGACGGCGATCTCGGAATACGCCCCCGGGCAGCTGGAGATCACGCTTGCGCACCGCGGCGACGCGCTGCGCGCCATGGACGAGGCCGTGATGTACAAACGCGCGGTAAAGGGCGTCGCCGCGGACCTGGGCATGCGCGCCAGCTTCATGGCCAAGCCGTTCAGCAATCAGGCAGGCAGCGGATTTCACTTTCACGCCAGCGTGACCGATGGGCAGGGCCGCAACCTGTTCGCCAGCGACGATCCGTTGTCGCATCCGCTCCTGCGCCACGCCATCGGCGGCCTGCTGCACACGATGCACGATGCGTTTGCGATCTTCGCGCCCAACGGCAACTCCTATCGCCGCTTCCGCCACAACAGCTATGCGCCGGTGCTCCCGACATGGGGCTACAACAACCGCACGGTGTCGGTGCGCATCCCGCGCGGACCCGCGAACGCCTGCCACGTGGAGCATCGTGTATGCGGCGCGGACGCCAACCCCTACCTGGTCGCGGCCGCGGTGCTCGCGGGCATGCACTACGGCATACGCAACCGCATCGACCCCGGTCCGGCGGTCGCCGGGGACGGGTATCTCGCCGACGGGGCGCCGCTGCCGACCACCTGGCTGCACGCGATCGACACCATGGGGAGGTCGCGGTTCATCGCCGAGTACCTGGGCGAGGGATTCCGCAAGGTGTTTACCGCGATCAAGCGCAAGGAGGCCGAGACCTTCCTCGGCGAGGTCACCGCGCTGGACTACGACTGGTACCTGCGCGACGCGTGACGCGCCATTGCCGCGGCCGGACGGCGCGCGCAGGGGGATGACCGCTACTCGCGCAGGATGCGGCGCTTCTTCAGGACGCGCACGAGCACGGCCGCGGCGACGAGTACGAGGGCCCCGGCGAGCAGCAAGCCCGCTGCGACCCCGCTCCAGGCCGAGCCATGCACGATCCGCTCGTAGGCGACCAGCACCAGGCACATGATCATCCAGGTGCAGGCGCTCGCGTAATCCTTCATCAGCACTCGACGCCAGTTGAACGCCATCCCCTGCATCGTCGCCCGCAGTCCGCGCAGTCGCGGCCACCAGCGAGGCACGCGCGCGCAATAGGCGGCGTACTCCTCCCCGAAGCGGGCATACAGGTAGGTCTCCTCGGCGGCGACGATCGCGAGGTAGGCGGACAGGAAATACAGGCCTCCTGCCAGATACACCCAGGGACTGTTGTGTATCAGGAACAGGCCGGCAAGGATGAGCAGATTGCCGTCGTAGAGCGGATTGCGCGCGTGCCCGAAGAAGCCCTCGGTCACCAGTCGATCGGCGTGGACCTTCTTGTTCAGGCCGCCGCGCTTGATGTACGCGTAGCCGATGACAGCGGCGCGAAGTGCCTGCCCGCCCATCGCCACGAGGAACCCCGCCAGATCGAGCCACAGGTCGCTGGCGAGGCTGCCGCCGGCCAGGCGCGGACGGAAACCGAGGAACAGGGCCAGCATCACCAGCGGGAAGACGCCGTTGCGGTACTTGAACAGCCAGTTTCCGTAGCCGACGAACCACGGCCGCGGTGAGCCGATGCGCGCGGGAGAGACGGTGGCCATGCCTACTGCAATCCCGGCGTCGACGCGGCTACTTGACCGCCACGAGCCCGGCGAAGTTGTACCAGCGGAAGAATTCCTCGACGTACTTGAAGCCGACCGCGCGCAGCAACTCGCGGTTCTCCTCGGGGCGGTAGGGAATGAGCACGTTCTCGAGCGCCTCGCGCTTCTGCGCGATCTCGGTCTCGGAGTAGCCGTTGCGGCGTTTCATATCGTAGTAATAACGGATGAACAGGCGATTGAGCAGGCTGTCGGACATGGTCTGCTTCTCCACCAGGATGAGGCAGCCCTGCTCCTGCAGCCCCTCGTACACGTGGCGCACGACACGCTCCCGGTAGAGCGGTCGGACGAACTGCAGGGTGAGGTTCATGACCACGACCGAGGCGTTCTCGACCACGAACTCCCTGTTCAGGTCGGCCAGCCGCAGCTCGTAGGGGCGGCGCAAGCCGTGCGCCTCGATCTTCTCGCGCGCCTTGTCCAGCATGTCGGCGGAGTTGTCCACGCCCACGAATCGCACGCCCGGGCTGACCACCGGGTCCAGATACAGCAGCGTCGTGGCGGTCGAACAGCCGAGGTCGTAGAGATTGGTCCCGTCGACGGCGAAATCGGCGGCGAGCTCGCCGGTCATTCGCTGCATCTCCTCGTAGAACGGCACGGAGCGGCTGACCATGTTGTCGAAGACGGCGGCCGTCTTCTGGTCGAACCGGAAATCGGACGCGCCGGAGACCTCCGCGGAGAAGAGCTGATCGCGGCCGTCATCGCGCACCGAGGAGGCCTTCAGTTCCTCGGCCTTCAACGGCGCCACCTTGTTGCTGTCGCGACCGACGCTCATGGGAGTTCTCGGAATGCTTACCTGATGCTGGTTGACTGCTTGCCGTGGGCCGAGAAGTCTAACACAGGGCCGGCCCGGCGGCGTCGCGCCGCGGTGGGTCCGGCCGTACAGTCGGAGGCCGACTTTCTGATATCCTACCCGCTGCTTCGGCAACCCGGAATTGCGGCCCGACAAGGGGCCTCGCGGCGCAGCCAAGACGATTGGTCATGACCTCCAAGAACAGCGTACTTGCCGTCCTATTCGCCGACATCAGCGGCAGCACGCGCATCTTCGAGACGCTGGGGGACGAGGCCGCGCGCCGGAAGATCGCCAAGTGCCTGAGCCTGCTGAGCGAGGTCGTCGCGGCCCACAAGGGCACGCTCGTCAAGACCATCGGCGACGAGATCATGTGCACCTTTCCCACGGCGGACGAGGCCGTACTGGCGGCCTGCGAGATGCAGTCTTCCGTCGAGGAGGCGGCAACGGAGTACACGGCATCCGGCCCGCTGACACTGCGGGTGCGAGTAGGCCTGCACTATGGCCCGGTCATGCTCGAGAACGACGACGTCTTCGGCGACACGGTCAACGTCGCCGCCCGCATGGCCTCGCTGGCCAAGGCCGGGCAGATCATCACCACCCAGCAGACCGTCGACGTCCTCTCCCCGCAGCAGCGCCCCAACGCCCGCCTGGTCGATCGCGCCCCGGTCAAGGGCAAGAAGGACAGCATCGACATTTGCGAGGTACTCTGGCAACAGGAGGACGTGACACGCTTCGCCGCCAGCACCTTGTTGGCGAGTCCCGGCGAGTCGCAGATGCACCTGGTGTACCGCGACCGCACCGTCTCGGTGAACACGGACCGCAGCTCAGTGGTGCTCGGACGCAGCGTCAATGCCGACCTCGCGGTGGAGGAAACTCTGGCGTCGCGCCAGCATGCGAAGATCGAATACCGCCGCGGCAAGTTCTACCTCATCGACCAGAGCACCAACGGCACCTATGTGCGCACCGATGACGGCGTGGAGTCCTTCATACGCCGCGAGGAGGCGCCCATCGGCGGCTCCGGCGTCATCAGCCTCGGCAAGCCGTTCAAGCAGAACCCCTCGGAGATCGTGCGCTTCCGCGCTGAGTGACCGCAACAGGGCCAGACCACCACATGATTCCCGACCAGCCGCTCAGTTGGACGTCCGCCGTGCGCACGCACGTCGGCATGGTCCGCCGTATCAACGAGGATTCGGTGCTCGACCGGAGGGATGCCGGGCTCTGGGTGATCGCCGACGGGATGGGAGGACACGCCGCCGGCGACGTCGCCAGCCAGCTCATCGTCGACGCCCTCAGCCGCGTCGAACCCGCCGACACATTGAGCACCTACGTCGATCGACTGGAGGACGCGCTGTTGTCCGTCAATTCACGCCTGGTGACGATGTCGGCCCAGACGCAGCAGACCAGCGGCAGCACGGTGGTGGTCATGCTCGCGTTCCGCAACCTGTGCCTGGTCATGTGGGCCGGCGACAGCCGTTGCTATCGGCTGCGCAATGGCGAGTTGCAGCAGCTCACCAGCGACCATTCGCACATCGAGATGTACGTCGAGCAGGGCCTCATCACACGTGACGAGGCGGCGATGCATCCGGCGGGCAATCTCATCACCCGCGCAGTCGGCGCGGCGCCGGAGTTGTGCCTGGAGATGGACGTGACCGAAATGGCCGACGGGGACCGCTACCTCCTCACCTCGGACGGACTCGACAAGCACCTGCTGCAGCAGGAGATCGCGCAGGCGCTGGCCGGCGGCACGCCCGATGAGGTCGCACAGCGCCTCATCGACATGACGCTGGCCCGTGGCGCCACCGACAACGTCTCCGTGGCGGTCGTCGACGTCCGGCGCATGCCCGCTGCGGCGCGCCACTGAACCGCCCCCGCTGCGGAGTCCGCCCGATTTGACCGGCTTCTGCGACGGACGGCCGGCGCTGGCGCAGAGACAGCGGGAGGCCGGGTCCCGCGACGCGCATTGCTGCGTGGCGGGGCACCCACCGGCGGATGCTGCAGCGCGGCCTGCCCCAGCCGGGGGGCGCGCATGAGCCGCGCCCTGCGCCGACCTCCTGATGCGCCGTGCCCGCAGTTACTGTAAATTGGTAGCTTTAGCGTGCGTCGCTGACTGACGCACACCGCGTGCCTATCAAGAAGAATCGCCGTGACCAACGAGACGACGCCGTCCGCAACCAACCTGCGCCAGCTCTCGCGCGACTACGCCGACGGCAAGATCACGCTGGCGGAGTACCGCAGCGCCCGGGGACGGCTGCTCGACGACATCGCCAGTGGCGCAACGCCTCTATACCCCTATCAGCCGCCGTTGCCGTCGCTGGCCGCCCAGGTGGCGGCCCGGGCCGAGGCCGATCTGTCCGCAACCGAACCCACGCTGAAGCTGGGCAAACCGTCGCGGCTGCGGGGAATGTGGGTGGCTGTCGTGGTCATCGCCATGCTCATCGTCGCGGCGCTCGCCGGCATCCTGCGCTGATGGCGGGCGAAGTAACGGTAGGCCGGCAGCCGATCTTCAATCGCGAGCTCAGACTGGTCGCCTACGAACTGCTGTTCCGCCAGGATTCCCGGGCGCCGAGCGCCGACGTCCGCGACGGCGATGTCGCCACCACCCGCGTCATCGAGAACACGCTGTACGAAATCGGATTCCGCAACCTCGTCGGCGACAAGCCCGCTTTCATCAACCTGACGCGCAGCTTCCTGGTCAGCGCCACGGAACTCCGACTGCGCAAGGACGAGGTGGTCCTGGAGATCCTCGAGGACGTCGACGTCGACGATACCCTGCTCGGCCGACTGCGCGAACTCTCGGCGGCGGGCTATACGATCGCGCTGGACGATTTCATCTATGACCCCCGCCACGCGGCCCTCATCGACCTCGCCGACATCGTCAAGGTCGACTTGAGCCTGGTACCGCGCGCCGAGCTCGCCGAACACGTGCAGAACCTGCGCAGCCACAGGGTGAAGCTGCTCGCCGAGAAGATCGAGACGCGCGAGCAGCTCGAGCACTGCCGCGGGCTCGGTTTCGATCTCTACCAGGGCTACCTGCTCGCCGCGCCGGACATCGTCACCCTCGGCACCGCGAGACCGGAGTTCGGCGGCGAACCCGACCCAGGGGCACGGCGCCGAAGGTAGAATGCCCGCAGGCGCGATCCGCGTGCGGACGGGGGATATAAGGTGGCGTCGACCAACATCGATCAGCACGAGGTGGGCAAGTTCGACCGGGTCGCCACGCGCTGGTGGGACGCCGAAGGTCCGTTTCGGCCGCTGCACGATCTGAACCCGGTGCGCCTGGCGTTCGTCGAGCGGTGTTCGGCCCTGGCCGGCCGCCACGTCATCGACGTGGGCTGTGGTGGCGGCCTGCTCGCCGAGGCGATGGCCCGGGCGGGTGCACGGGTCACCGGCATCGACGCCTCGGCCGCCGCCATCGACATCGCGACGCTGCACGCGCAGCAGGCCGGTTTGAGCATCGACTACCGCTGCGCAAGCGCCGAGCAGGCCGCCGAGCAGCTGGCCGGTAGCGGCGACGTCGTGACCTGCATGGAACTGCTGGAACACGTTCCGGATCCGCCCGGCCTGCTGCGCGCCATCGCGAACCTCCTCAAACCCGGCGGCAGCGCGATACTCTCGACCATCAACCGCACCGCCGCAGCCTATGCGCTCGGGGTGATCGCCGCGGAGTACCTGATGAACATCCTGCCCCGCGGAACGCACGACTATCGCCGCTTCATCCGCCCCTCGGAGCTCGGGCGGTGGGCGCGGCAGGCCGGGCTGGACGTCGCGGCGGTCAGCGGCATGGCCTACAACCCGCTGACGCGGTCGGCGCGCCTGACGGCGTCGGTGTCGATCAATTTTCTGATGCACTGCCGCCGCCCCGCCGACTGATATGCATCGACGCTACTCGCGCGTGCTGTTCGACCTCGACGGCACGCTGCTCGACACCGCTCCGGACCTCGCCTATGCACTGAATCGCGTGCGCGCCGAGGAGGGACTCGATGCGATGCCCTACGAACGCATCCGGCCTCAGGTCTCCAACGGCGCGCGGGCGCTGGTGCTGCTCGGCTTCGGCGGCGACGAACGCCACCCGCGCTTCGAGATCCGCCGGCAGCGTCTGCTCGCCGTGTACCACGCCAACCTCTGTCGCGAGACGCGACTTTTCGCGGGCATGGAGCTGGTGCTGTCCGCGATCGAGCGCAGCGGCGGGCGCTGGGGCGTGGTCACCAACAAGCCTGGCTGGTTGACCGAACCGCTGCTCGACACGCTCGGGCTGCTCGACCGGGCCGCGTGCGTCGTCAGCGGTGACACCGTCGCGCGCCGCAAGCCGCATCCGGATCCGCTGCTGCGCGCGGCGCAGCTGGCCGCCGCCGTGCCGGCGGAATGCGTCTACGTCGGGGATGCGCGGCGCGATGTCGAGGCGGCGCGCGCCGCGGGCATGGGCATGCTCGCGGCGGCATTCGGTTATGTCGATGCCGCGGAGGATCCCGCGCACTGGGGCGCCGACGCGGTCATCGCCTCGCCGACGGAGATCCTCCAGTGGATTGAGACCTGAGTATGTTGGACGGCGATCTGGGCATCGCCGAGTGCCGCCGCCGCGTCGCGCGCGCCGGATCCGATCTCTACTACGCCGCGATGTTCCTTCCGGAGGAGGAGAAGTCGCGCCTCTTCAGCCTGCATGCGCTGGCGGCGGAGCTGGGCGCGATAGCGCGCACGGTCACCGACCCGGGCGTGGCCCGGCTCAAGCTCGCGTGGTGGCGCGAGGAGATCGCGCGGCTGGCTGGCGGGCGGCCGCAGCACCCGATCGCGGTTGCCATCGCGGCGAGCGGAGCGAACGAGCGCATCGAGGCGGGGAGCATGCTCGCGATGGCGGCCGCCTGCGAGACGTGGCTGGATCGTCCGCGCCTGGCGGACATGGCCGCGGTATTCGAGGCGCACGCGCAGTTCGAAGGGCTGCTGTGGCGGGAGTCGGCGCGCATGCTCGGTGTGGACGAGCCCGCCGCCCTGGCCTGCACGTGCAGGCTGGGCAGCGTCGTCGGTGTCATCCACACGATGCAAGGGCTCGGCCGGAACCTGCCGCGGGGCGCCGCGCGCCTGCCCGAGGATCTGCTGCGGGCAGGGGGAGTGGACGCCGAGGCGATACGGCGCGGCGCGCACGATGAGGCGATCGCGGCCGTCGCCGCGCAGATGGCCGACGCCGTCCGCGCGGCCATGAGCGAGGCGCTCGCGGCGCTGCAGACTCCGCAGCGCGAGCGGCTGCTGCCCTTGCTGATCCTGGCGGAAGTCGCCGGTAAGACCCTCGAGGAGTTGCAGGCAGAAGGCTTCCGTCTGCTCGAACGGAGCGTCGTGCTGACACCGCTGCGCAAACTCTGGACCGCTGTGGCCACGCGGCGCCGGGAGCGTCGCCTGGGCCGTCACGGCCGGGATTGATCGCCCGGCGGCCTCGATCCCGTACCGAGCGGGGCCTGCGGTCTGCCACCGGCAACGCCGCCTGCGGTGCCATCGGCGCGGGCCGATTCCGTTCGCCCGGGCTGGCGCAGGCGAACGCGCAGCCTGCGGAACGACTCCGCATCGACGTTGTCCGGCAGCAGCAGGATGTCGTACCGGTGCCCGCCCGCGCCCCGCACGCCGAAGACGGTCAGCCACGGCTCGGCCAGGCTCACGTAGCGCAACACGGCCGGCTCCCCGCCCGCTTCGGTGAGCACCTCGAAACCGCCGTCGGCGTGCACCACGAGTTCGCGTACACGAGAGGGGCTGTTGCCGAAGTGACGGGTCAGGCTGACGGCGGCGCTCACCAGCAGGAGTGTCGCCAGCCCCGCGCCCACCCACCAGGGTCCACTCACCAGCAGCAGTGCCGCAGCCGCCCCGCCGTGGGCCGCGAGCAGCGCGGCCAGCAGCGACGGCGAGCGACCGATGCGCATTCTCACGACGCCGGAATGGGAGGGGTGGGCGACCTGCACGAGTCCGTTCCAGTGCACAGCTCCATCTGCCTACCGGCAGTCTATCGTGCGGCGCAATGCGCTATCTACCGATCCCCTGGCGCCAGCGCGCGTACGTCGTGGAACTGCCCTGCCCCGGGCCCCGCGTCAGATACGGGCCAGCGCGTCCACGCCGCGGCCACTGGCGTACCACGCCCAGCGGCCGCAAGCGGCTGCGCAGGACGACCGGGCGCATCGCGACGATGTTGCCTTGCTCGTCGTGCGACATTTCGCACACGCGCAGCGACTGCAGCCGTTCCACTTCCGCCTCATCAACGCGGAAGTGTCGGGCCAGCATCGGGATCGTCACCGCCGGTACGTTGCCCAGGCGGCGCGTGCGCCGGAAGCGCAGGTAGTTGCTCACCGCCCAGGCGAGGTACACCGCGACCATGACGCCTACCACCACAGCGTACTGTCGCAGGTCCAGCGCCAGCTGGCGCAGGCCGCCGCGTTCGATGATGTGGTGGTGGAAGAGCTGCGCGCCCACCAGCCAGGCGACGACGCTGATGAAGGGGATCCAAAGGTACAGGTAAGCCACCCACAACAGCAGGGTGAGCGAGCCGAACCCGTACTTCTGGGTCAGCGACTGCAGGTCGGGCCTGTCGATGATGAAGCGGCTCACCGAGCGTGCACCCCGTCGGCCGGTTGCACCCCGCGGTCCGGACTGATCCAGCGCGCCCTCACCGAGCGCCCTTGCAGCAGCACCCTGGGCAGGGCGATCACGTTGGTGGCGACGTTGAGGAGCCAGTAGGCCAGCGGATACCAGATGACCCAGAAATAGTAGCGGCCGATGTTACGCTCGTAGCGGCTGTCGATGACCAGGCTGATGGCGAACTGCAGCAGACAGGTGAACCCGAGGATGACGCCGTTCCATCCCGGCAGCAGCGCCGGCACCGCCAGCCCGGCCGGCAGCGGCGCCACCTGCCCGATGAGCCAGAGCACGAACACCATCATCATCACATAGGCCCAGACGACGCTGGTCAGGAACTCCAGATAGATGGGCCATATGCGGCGCTTGCGCCAGGCCAGCACGTCGCGCCGGTACTTGCGCAGCACCTCCACCCCGCCGCGCGCCCACCGCAGCCGCTGGCGCCAGAGCCCCTTGAAGGTCTCCGGCATGAGGATCCAGCACAGCGCCCTGGGTTCGTAGCGGATATCCCAGTGATCCAGCTGCAGCTTCCAGCTGACGTCGATGTCCTCGGTCACCATGTCCACGCTCCAGTAATCGACACGGTGCAGCGCGCTCTTGCGGAACGCCGCCATCACGCCGGAGACGGTGAAGATGCGCCCGTAGATGCGCTGTGCGCGCTTGATGAGGCCGATGATGGAGGAGAATTCGCCGACCTGGATGCGGCCGAGCAGCGTGGAGCGATTGCGGATGCGGGGATTGCCGGTCACCGCGCCGACACGCGGATACTGGACGAGGTGCCAGAGCATCCAGGTGACGGCGTGGCGATCGAGCAGCGCGTCGCCATCGATGCAGACGAGGAATTCGTTCGGCGAGGCCATCGCCGCCATGCGCAACCCCATCGCCTTGCCCTGGTTGCGGGTGAAGTGCAGCACCCGCAGTCGGGGATGGACCGCGGCCATGCGGTTGAGGATCGCCCCGGTCTGGTCGGTACTGCCGTCGTTGACGGCAATGATCTCGTAGTCCGGGTAGTCGAGCTCCAGCAGCTGTCCGATGGTCTCCTCGAGCTGACGACCCTCGTTGTGACAGGGGACGATGACGGACACCGGCGGGTAGTACGGCAGCGCCGGGGGCTCGCCCGGGCCGTGGCCCCCGGTGCGCTCCCATCGGAAGTAGTAATACACGCCGCCTGCCATCCACAGGTAGGCCATGAACAGCGGGTAGTAGAAGGCGAAGGCCAGCAGGCCGTTCGCCAGCGTATCGAATGCCACGCGGGTCTCCGTCGGGTCGCCGGAAAATCCAGCTGCCAGACGGGGTTATCGGCGGATCCCGTCGCTTCTTTACCGAAACGGAGCCGCCGGCCGAGACCTGATCCGCGGTGGCGGGCCCCACCGTTGCCTGCGCCGCGCGGGTCGAAGCCGTGGGCGCTGCGAGCGTCTCGCTCAGGGCACGAGGACGCCAGAATACAGCCGCGAGAGATCGCGCGTGCCCTCGGGCCGGTGGGGGTAGTCGCTGAGCGACATGGCGGGGAAGACCAGGCTCAGATCCGGATGGCCGCCGACGAAGTCGTCGGGGTAGTAGCCGAAGTGCCGGGCTCCGGCGTCGGCAAGCGCCCACATGTGACCCACCAGCGCTGCGGTGGCGACCGGGGTGCCGGTGCGCCAGTCGCGGCTCTGCAACTCGAAGACGGTCTTGGCGCGTGTCGCGGGTCCGAAGCGGGCGACCAGGGTGCGCAGCCATGCCTCCGCGTCCGCCGCCTCCTCCATGTAGGGCATGGCCATTACCGCGACATAGTCGTAGGCGATCGCGAACTCATCGGCATTCTGCGCGAACCACGCCTCGCTCTCGGGCTCCATGACCACGCTCGCGTAGAGGTTGCGCGCCGTCCTGATGTCAGGCCGCATGGTGCGCACCGTATTGGTCAGCTCGCGCGTGAAGTCGACGAGATGGCGGGTCTTCAGGCGCGCCCAGCGCCGCGCCATGGCGGGGTCGGCGCGGATCGCCGCGGTGGATCCGGGGAGCTTCCAGTCCTCGCGGTACACCTTCAGCGCAGCGGGGCTCACGTCCTCGTGGTCGCTCAGCAGCGCATCGTCGTGGTACAGCACCCCGTCGAAGTGCGCGTGCGCCGCGAGGTCCTCGTAGATTTCCCGCACGATGGCGCGCGCACGCTCGTTGAACGGCGAGAGCCGCCGGTAGGCATTGGCGGCGCTGTCGTCGTCCGGCTCGCTCTGCACGCGCAGCGACGCTGGCGCCGGCCGCCCGCCGAGGTCGTACGCCAGCACCGGCATCCAGGCATAGACGCGCACGCCGGCCCGCGTCTTCAGCTGCCAGGCGACGCGATTGAACAGGTCCGCGCGTACCGGCAGGTGCCGATTCGGGAAATACATCGCGCTGGCCGTGCCGTCGGCGTCCGGATCGGCGAAGGCCTGCAGGTAGACGGTGTTGATCTGCAGCGACTTGATGCGCTCGAGCAGCACGTCGAGATTGCGGCTCATCTGCGCCGCATCCTCGTCGTAGAGGTAATCGAGGTCGACGTGGGCGACGCGTATCGGCGTATTGTCGGGCCGGCGCTGCAGCATCCATACCAGCGCGGCGATGGAGGCGTTGCCCTCCATCAGGTGCCGTGGAACCGAATCGAGCGCCGACAGCGTCGCCACGCCGTCGCGCAACGTGAAGTTCAGGCTCATGCCGAGATCGGCGGCCACCTGCACGCCGATCCGCGAATAGGCGCCGTACGGCCACACCATGACCCGCGGACGCTTGCCCGTCACCGCCTCGATGAATGCGGAATTGCGCTCCAGATCGGCATGCAACCGCGCCCTGTACGTCTCGGCGTCCTCATAGGCCCCGGTCGCCGGCGTATAGATGCGCGTGGCAGCGGCCGGCTCCTCGTTGCCCTGCGGATTGCCCTGCACGCCGCGGTGCAGGGCGTAGCTGTGGCTGGCGAACTCGACGAGCCCCGAGCCGCCCATCTCGCGGATCTGCGCCAGCGACAGGAAGCGGCTGCGCGGCACCTTCTCCCCGCCGTACTCCACCGTGCCGTTCGCCGGGACGTCGAGCCAGCTGCCGACCAGCGCCAGCACCGCGGGATAATCGAACGCCTTCAGCAGCGGATACACGCGCGTGAAGAAGCTCACGTAGCCGTCATCGAAGGTCAGCAGCACCGCCTTCGGCGGAAGCTCCCGCGTCCCGGCGCGCGCCGCAAGGATGTCATCGACGCTCACAGGCCGGTAGCCGTGCTCGCGCAGCCACGCGAAGTGCTGGGTGAGACGCTGCGTGGAAGTGGCGATCGGATCGATGTCGATGTCGTCTTCCACGTCGTCGCGGACGTCGTGATAGCAGAACACGTCGAAGGTCCGGTTCGCCGGCGCCGCCTGCGCCGGCACCGCCGCCATCCACGCCGCGAGAAATGCCAGCAGCGTCCGCACGTTCAGAATCTCACGTTGATCCCGGCCACAATCGCCGTCTCGTATTCCGGGTCGCCGTCGAAAACCCGCCGTCCGTGCACCACGCCGTAGTGCAGGCGGAATGCCTCGGAGTAGTCCCAGTCATGCTGGTAGCTCACCCACCAGGTGTAGTCCGGGCTGTAATTCTCCTCCCAGTAGCCCCCCAGCGACAGGCCCAGACGCTGCGCGAAGCGGCGCTCGTAACGGCGGTAGTTCACCCACTCGTTGTCGAGCGTGAGGCTCAGGCTGGCGTCGCTCCCGGGACTGTAGTAGATGACGTCGTCGCGATCATTGAGCGAGCCGGCGCCCTCGAGCAAGGCGGTCATCCGGTAATGCGGCACCTGGACGACCCGTCGCTCGAACGCCGCGCCCAATTGATTGCGTTCGTTGCCGTCGTCGAAATCGAGATAGCCGTAGCCCACGCGCACGGCCTGCGACTCGTGCCAGCGGTACTGCGCCGAAACGCCGAGAAAATTGCCGTCGACGCCGGCGCGGATGCCGCGCAACGGCACCTCGGTGGAGCTGAGCTCGGCGACACCGCTCAGGCTGAAGTGGTCATCGCGATACCAGGTGCCGCGGACGGTGGCGGCGGGCGCGCCGTGGTCCTCGAATCCGCCACCTACCTCCGCCGCCAAGAGGTAGTTCGGCTGCCTGTATTCCACGCCGGCGCTCAGACGGTGATCGGTGCCGGTTCCTTCCTGGAAATCGGCGGTCGCGAAGTGCTGATGCAGGTAGGCCCGCGTGTAGTAGTCGATCGGCCTGGAGTACAGGAAGCTGTCCACCTCGATGCTGTCGTTGCCGAGCTCGCCGAAGGTCCCATCGCCGGTGTCCCAGGTATGGCCGTAGCGGGTCTCGACCATCAGTTCGCGCCGGCGGTACAGCTCCCAGGTCCGGGCGAAGCGCTGCACCAGCTTGTCCTCGGGAAACTCGCTCCGGAGCTGGCCCAGCACGCGCTCGGCCTCCGGGTAGCGATGCCGATCGAACAGCGTCGCGCCGTGGCCGATGCGCGCGAGCCGGAAATCGGGTTCCTCGGCGAGGATCCGCTCGTACTCCCGCAGCGCGCGGCGCGGCCAGCCGCGGCGGCGGTGCACGCTGGCCAGTTCCTGCCTCAGGTCCAGGCTGGCCGGCGCCAGAACATGCATCGCGTCGAAGCGAGCGTTGGCCTCCACCAGATCGTCGGCATAGGCGCGTCCCAGCGTTGCCGCCACCTCGGATTCGAACTTGCGGGGATTGCTGCGCACGACCTTTCCCTCCGGGTGCTGCCGCCAGACCGGCTGCTCCTCCGACAACGGATCGACGATGGCATAGGCGTGCCGAAAGTCGTCCACCTCGGTATAGGCGTAAAACAGGGCCAGTCTGGCGTTGTAGCTCTTCGGGTCGGTCTTCAGCACCTGCTTATAGATACCGATCGCGACCTCGGGCTGCTGCTCGTAGACGTAGGCGTCGCCGGCCGCCATGAGCGCATAATTGGGGATCTCGGCGCCGCCTGCCCTAAGGCGCTCGTAGATCCCGATGACCTCTTTCATGCGCACGCGATCGCGCAGGGCCACCATGCGGTCGAACGCCAGGCGCCGATCGCGGGCGTCGGCCAGATCGAGCCGATCCCAAGGGTCGCCGTGCAGGTCATCGAGGTAGCGCAGCGCGCGATCGGTGTCGTCGAAGCGGCGATGAGGATCGCGGCTGATCGGTGTGGTGCCGCCCCAGCGCGTCTGGATGGCGGCGCGGTCGGCCTCCACCGCGAAGCGCTCCTCCGCCGTATACAGCTCAGGCTGGCGCTGCATCAGGTCATACGCCAGGTGCGGGGCGCCCATCCTGGAGAGGGTCAGCGCGCGCCGGCGGGCCGCCTCGCGGTGCGCCGGATCGGAATCGAGCACTCGCTGATACCAGTACAGCGCATCGGCAAGGCCGGCCGACACCTCGTTGACGTAGCCGCGCGCAAACCAGGCCTCGAGCGACTGCGGGTGGTGCGTCGCGGTCGCCTCGATCTGCCGCAGTGCGGACTCGTGCCGCCCCGACTCGGCCAGTGCGTAGGCGAGCCCGATGCCGGCCTGCAGGTGAGCGGTGTCGCGCGCCAGGATCCCGCGGTAGGCCCGCTCCGCCTCCCGGTAGCGCTTCTGGTTGCGGGCCGCCTTGCCGAGCGTCTCCAGCACGGGGTATGGCGCGGACTTCACGTCGACCTGATCCAGGAGCGCGACCGCCTCGGCGTCACGACCCGCCCAACCGAGCACTTCGATGTAGTCGTGCAGATAGCTGCGCTCCCGCGGGTATCGCTCGCGCAGCTGCGCGAGCGCCGCGAGGGCCTCCTCGTACCTCCCGGCGCGCGCCTCGGCAACGGCCCTAGCCTGCACGTCGGCGGGCCGCTCCGCGCCGCGAGCCGGTGCGACCAATGCCGCCGACAGGCATGCCGCCACCCACATGCGCGCCACCGCGCCAACGCCCCGTCCCCCCGCCCTGTGTCTCATAAGGTTGCTCCGGCACGTCCCGCTGCGGATGCTGGCCCGGCGCAGGTACGCCGCGGCCGACGAATCGACTGCCTGCTGTGTCGCTGCGGGGGCGCTCGGCCCTCAAGCTCCTTTGCGCCGTCTGTGTAGCCCATGTGCAATGCGGATACCGCGGCCGGTTGCGCCGGATGGGGGTGAGGCATCGGCCGCAATTCCGGGGCTGCGAGGGCGCGGCGTCGCAGACTCTTGAAAACGGGACGCTTTGTCCATGATACTGCGCCTCCGGAAAAGAAAGGCCCAGCCACCGTGTCGGAGCTCGGACAGCAGCGCCCGCCCAGGACGATCACAACGCAATGCGAGCCCGATAGGCAAGCCCCGGCGGAGGCGCGGGGCGGCCGGCGCAAGGAGATCGGCGGCCCGAAAGGACCGGAGCCGACCCGCTACGGGGATTGGGAACGCAACGGGAAGTGCGTGGACTTCTGACGCATCACCGGGCACCGGGCCATGACGCGGCATCCGTACGCGGCCGCTTGGGGGACTATCCGGGAGTATCGCGTCGCCCAGGCCGCTGCCGGGGCTGACCGAGCTTTCGCGGGCCTGGGCCCGAGCGAAGAACGGTTATCGTTCTCGCACCGTCGACGAGACCGAGTTCCTTGCATGGTCGTTAGCGCCCCAGCGCGCCTCGAGCAGCGCCGGACCCCTCTGTTGCGCTCGCGCGCGCCGTGGCGGGGCAGGTAGGAATTCGGACACGAGCTTGTCTTTGGAGCAGAGAGATGAACAAGAGCGCACGACCCCTGTCGCCGCATCTGCAAGTATATCGGCCGCAGCTCACCTCGATCCTCTCCATCCTTCACCGGGGCACCGGCATCCTGCTCACCATCGGCTCCCTGCTGCTGGTGTGCTGGCTCGCCGCCCTGGCGGCCGGACCGGAGGCCTATGCCGCGACGCAGGCGTGGTTCGGGACCTGGTACATGCAGCTCGGCCTGTTCGGCTGGTCGGCCGCCCTCTTCTATCACCTGTGTAACGGCATCCGCCATCTGTTCTGGGACGCGGGCATGGGCTACGAGCTGAGGCACGCGTACGCATCCGGCTACGCGGTGCTGATCGCCACGGCGATCCTCACGCTGGCCACCTGGATCGCCGCCTGAAGGAGACAACGATGAAATTGCGTTCCAGTCTGGGCATCGTGCGCGGCCTCGGCGCCGCGAGGAACGGCACGCATCACTGGTGGATGCAGCGGCTGACGGCGGTGGCGCTCGTGCCGCTGTCGATCTGGCTGGTCTCCGCCATCGTCTGCCTCTCGGGCGCCGACTACGCCACCGCCGTGCAGTGGTTCAAGTCCCCGATAAACGCCGCGCTGATGGTGGCCGCCCTCTTCGCCCTCTTCTACCACGCGCAGCTCGGCATGCAGGTGGTCTTCGAGGACTACATACACACCGAGTGGGTCAAGGTAGCCGCGCAGATCGCCCTGAAGTTCGCCTGCATTCTGCTCGGGCTGATCGCCGCCATCGCCGCATTGAAGGTCACGTTTGGAGCTTAGGCAAGTAATGACTCAGGCTTACAAGGTCGTTGAACACGAGTACGACGTCGTGGTCGTCGGCGCCGGCGGCGCCGGCCTGCGCGCCACCTTCGGCATGGCCGCCAAGGGTCTGAAGACCGCCTGCATCACCAAGGTCTTCCCGACGCGCTCGCACACGGTGGCCGCCCAGGGCGGCATGAGCGCCGCGCTCGGCAACATGGGACCGGACGATTGGCGCTGGCACATGTACGACACGGTCAAGGGATCCGACTGGCTCGGCGACCAGGACGCCATCGAGTACATGTGCCGCGAGGCCGTGCCCGCGGTGATCGAGCTGGAGCACTACGGCGTGCCGTTCTCGCGCACCGACGACGGCAGGATATACCAGCGGCCCTTCGGCGGCATGACCACCGAGTACGGCAAGGGCATCGCCCAGCGCACCTGCGCCGCCGCCGACCGCACCGGGCACGCGATCCTGCACACGCTCTACCAGCAGTCGCTGAAGCACGACGCGGAGTTCTTCATCGAGTACTTCGCCATCGACCTGCTGTTCGAGGACGGCGCCTGCCACGGCGTGGTGGCCTGGGACCTGAGCGAGGGCACGCTGCACGTGTTCCGCGCCCACCAGACCGTGCTCGCCACCGGCGGCTACGGACGCGCCTTCCTGTCCTGCACCGGCGCCCATACTCACACCGGCGACGGCAACGGCATGGCCGCGCGCGCTGGCGTCGGCCTGCAGGACATGGAGTTCATCCAGTTCCATCCCACCGGCATCTACGGTTCCGGCTGCCTGATGACCGAGGGCTGCCGCGGCGAGGGCGGCTATCTCACCAACGCCAACGGTGAGCGCTTCATGGAGCGCTACGCGCCCAACGCCAAGGATCTCGCCTCCCGCGACGTCGTCTCGCGGGCCATGACCGTGGAGATCCTGGAGGGTCGCGGATGCGGGCCCGACAAGGACCACATCCTGCTGCACCTGGAGCACCTGGGGCCGGAGGTCATCAACGAACGCCTGCCAGGCATCGCCGAGACGGCGAAGATCTTCGCCGGCGTGGACGTCACCAAGGAGCCGGCGCCCGTGCTGCCGACCGTGCACTACAACATGGGCGGCATACCCACGAACTACCATGGCCAGGTCGTGACCATCCGCGACGGCAATCCGGACGCGCCGGTGCCGGGCCTCATGGCGATCGGCGAGGCCGCGTGCGTGTCCGTGCACGGCGCCAATCGCCTGGGCTCGAACTCACTGCTCGACATCGTCGTCTTCGGACGCGCCGCGGCCAACTGGTGCGGCGATCACGTGCGGAAGAATCAGGCGCACAGGCCACTGCATGCCGAGACCACGGATCGCATCATCGCCCGCTTCGATCGCCTGCGGCACGCCAGCGGATCGCAGCCCACTGCGAAGATCCGCCTGGAGATGCAGCGCACGATGCAGAAGCACTGCGCCGTATTCCGCACCGGACCGCTGATGGAGGAAGGCATCGCCAAGCTGCAGGCCGTGTGGGATTCCTTCCGCGACGTGAAGGTGTCCGATCGCTCGCTCATCTGGAATACCGATCTGGTGGAGACGCTGGAGCTGGAGAACCTGCTGCAGCAGGCCATGGTCAGCATCAAGTCGGCGTTGAACCGCACCGAGAGCCGCGGCGCGCAGGCGCGCGACGACCATCCGGAGCGCGACGACGTGAACTGGCTGAAGCACACCGTGGCCTGGATCGACGAGAAGGGCGGCGTGCGATTCGACTACCGGCCGGTGCACATGTACACGCTCACCAACGAGGTCGAGGTCGTCGCCCTCAAGAAGCGCACTTATTGACGCCCCGGGGCCGCCGACCCGCGGCGGCGTCCGGGAGGTGTGAAACACGAATCCGACGAGGACTGGCAACAATGGCGGAATTCACGCTACCGAAGAATTCGAAAGTGCAGGAAGGCAAGACGCTGCGCGCGGCCAACGGCGCCCGCCGCCCGCGCGAGTTCCGCCTCTACCGTTACGACCCGGACTCCGGGCAGAACCCGCGGTTGGATACCTACGAGATCGATCTCGACAAGTGCGGTCCGATGGTGCTGGACGCGCTCATCTACATCAAGAACGAACTCGACCCGACGGTGACGTTTCGCCGCTCCTGCCGCGAGGGGATCTGCGGCTCCTGCGCGATGAACATCGACGGCACCAACACGCTGGCGTGCACCAAGGCGATCGAGGACGTCGGCGGCGCCGTGAAGATCTATCCCCTGCCGCACATGCCGGTGGTCAAGGACCTCGTCCCCGATCTCACGCATTTCTACGCGCAGTACGCCTCCATCAAGCCCTGGCTGCAGACGCAGACGCCGGCGCCCGACCGCGAGCGCCTGCAGTCCAAGGAGGAGCGGGCCAGGCTCGACGGGCTGTACGAATGCATCCTCTGCGCGAGCTGCTCCACCTCCTGCCCGAGCTACTGGTGGAACGGCGAGCGCTATCTGGGCCCCGCGATCCTGCTGCAGGCCTACCGCTGGATCGCGGACTCGCGCGACGAGAACACCGGCGAGCGCCTCGACATGCTGGAGGATCCCTTCCGCCTGTACCGCTGCCACACCATCATGAACTGCACCAAGACCTGCCCGAAGGGGCTAAACCCCGCCAAGGCGATCGGGGAGATCAAGAAGCTGATGGTGGAGCGGCAGGGCTGAGGCGTAAGGGCGTCCCGCCTCCAGCGGCTATTGCGCCCGGATCGCCCCGCCCGCGAGCCGGGTTCCGGGCACCTCAGCCCCCGCGCGGCCATCCCGCATCGCTGGGCCTCCGCCAGAGGGTTGGCAAATCCGCCGACTCCGGTCTAACCTTTCTGCCACAATCCATTCCGGCCCGCGCAATACGTACGGAACGAGGCCGGGAGACCAAGACCGAGGACGGTCATAAATGGGGACCCTTCGTGCCTACGACGGTCGCGCACGTCGCCTGCCGGTGATGCCCCCCATGGCGGCGCTGCGGAGACGAAATGGGCGTAACCGTGCCCGACACTCGTTGCCGGGGCTCTGCGCTTGAGAGGCCACTTCGAGCCACGGCATCTCAGCCCGACGGCGCCTCCGGAACGCCATTGCGCGCGGTCGGGGTGGTCACTCGCATGCATGCACACCGGAGCTGAAACGCTCCAACGCTGCCGAGGGCGGAGGAGAGCCGCTCTATCTCCGCTCCTGGGTCGAAAACCATCCTGGAATCCTACGTACCGCTTTCGGGCTCCTCGCAAGAATCTCCCCATCCAAAACCCGGCGCCCCATCATTTCGGGGCAAGATCGGCTCTTAACAAGGGCTCCGGCGTCGGTCGCCCACGCAGGCGCTCGGAGGACGCGGATCGCCCGATTTCTCGACAGTCCCTCATAGGAATTTCCGTCACCCCGGCCCACAAGCTTGCAGGCGAACACCCTCGGCTGCCTGCCGCCCAGAATGCCGATTCGGAACCGGCTGATGGACGCAGGGAGGGATCGCAGCCTGAGCGCTCAGGGATGAGCGGGTTCTATGGCGGCGAAACAGAGGGCTCTGACGACAGACATGACTGATGTGCGCATCAACCCAGAGGGCTTCCCGCGCCGAATCCTGCTCGCGGTGACCGGCCTGTCACCTCAGGTGGTGACGGAGACGATATACGCCCTGGCCGTCGCCGCGGCCCCTGGAAGCGAACGCTTCGTGCCCACCGAGGTACACGTGCTCTCCACCGTTCGCGGGGCCGAGCAGGCCCGGCTGACGCTGCTTTCGCGGGATCCCGGCTGGTTCCACCGCCTGCGCGCCGAATACGAACTGCCCGAGATCGCGTTTGATGAGAGTCACGTGCACGTTTTGCAGACCACCGACGGCAGACCGCTGGAGGACATTCGCACGCCGCAGGACAATCATGACGCCGCCGATTTCATCACTGAGTGGGTGCGCGCCTTGACGGCCGACGAGGATGCCGCCCTGCACGTGTCGCTGGCCGGCGGCCGCAAGACCATGGGGTTCTTCCTCGGCTACGCGCTTTCACTATTCGGCCGCCCGCAGGACCGCCTCTCCCACGTGCTGGTCTCCGAGCCCTATGAGGCGAGCGGCGAGTTTTTCTATCCCACGCGGGAGTCCCGCTCCGTAGAGCTCCGCCCAAAGCTCTTCGCGGATTTGTCGAAGGCACGCGTCGAACTGGCGGGCATACCCTTCGTACCGCTGAGACATGGGCTGGAATCCCGCCTGCTCAGCCGGCGCACCTCATACAACACCCTGGTCGATGCCCTGAAGGTGAGCCTCGCACCGCCGGAGCTGATCGTCGACCCGCGGGCGGGGCGTATCAGGGCCAGCGGCATGATCGTCCCCCTGTCGCCCACCGAGTTCGCCCTTTATGCGGTCGCGGCACGCCGCGTTCAAAATGGAGGAAAGTTGCTGGAGGCACCGGTGAAGCTCGATCGGCTCTCCATGAAGAACAAGGACTGGTCGCCCCGCTTCCTGCGAGAAGTGCGGAGCGTCTGGGGCGAGATGCGCATCCCTCCACGCCTGGAGGAGACGCTGACCAGGGGCGTCAACAACCAGTGGTTCTCGGAACACGTCTCGCGGTTGAATCGCCGACTCTCGCAGGCACTGGGGCAGGCTGCCCACCACTACAGGCTGCGAAAACCCCGCCGCGACGATCCCGGCTACGGAATAAACCTCTCGCTGGATCAGATCCGCTTCGAAGAGATTGCAACATGAGCGACGCTGAACTGCAGTGCCCGCGTTGCGGGGCCGTCATTCCCCTGACGGAGGCGTTGTCGCGCCAGATCCGAGCGGGGATCGAGGCCGACGTGGCGGCCGCCCACCAGCAGGCGCTCCGCGAGGCCGAGGAACGCGCCCGCCGCGACGCGGAGCAGGCCTTGCAGACTCGCCTTGCCACCGTCAACGCCGAGCTCGACTTACACGCCCAGCGGGCGCGCGCCGCCGAGGCCCGCGAGCTGGAACTGAAGCGGCGCACGATGGAACTCGAGGAGGCACAACGCACAGCCGCCGAGCGCATACGCCTGGAACTGGAGGACACACTGCGCCGGGAGAACGAGGCGCGCGTACAAATGTTGCTCGAAGAAGCGACCAACCGCGCCCGCAGCGAGACCGCGCTCGAGCTTAGGCTCGCCAACGAACAGCTCGCCGAGGAGCGCCGCAAGCTCGCCGAGGCGCAATGCAATGAACTCGCCCTGCGCCAGCAGGCTGCCGCCCTGGAGGAGCGCGCGCGGGCGCTCGATCTCGAGGTCGCGCGCAAGCTCGCTGAGGAGAAGCAGACCCTCGAGGAATCGATCCGGCGCACCGCCGCCGAGGAGCAGGCCCTCAAGCTCGCCGAGAAGGACAAGCAGGTCGAAGACCTCAAGAAGCTCGTGGACGAGATGAAGCGCAAGAGCGAGCAGGGCTCGCAGGAGGCGCAGGGCGAGGTGCTGGAGCTGGACATTCAAACGGTGCTCAGCGCGCGCTTCCCGACCGACGAGATCCGGGAGGTCAAGAAGGGCGCCCGCGGCGCGGATCTCGTCCAAGTCGTGCGCAATGACGTCCTCACGGAGTGCGGGAGCATCGTCTGGGAGGCGAAAAACGCGAAGAACTGGCAGCCGGCCTGGATTGACAAGCTCAAGGACGATCAGCGCGAGGCCGGCGCCGCGCTCGCGGTGCTGGTCACCGCGTCGCTGCCGCCGGAGGTGCGCGGCTTCGGATTCCACGACGGCGTCTGGGTGACCGACCTCGCCTGCTATCCCGCCCTCGCCCTCGCGCTGCGCCACCAGCTCATCGAGGCAGCCCGCGCCCGCGTCGTGGCCACCGGCGTTGGTGCCAAGATGGAAGCGCTGTACCAGTACCTCTCCGGTCACGAGTTCCGCCATCGCGTGGAGGCCATCGTCGAGGCCTTTACCGGCATGCAAGCGCAGCTGGCGCGCGAGAAACGCGCGATGGCGAAACAGTGGGCCGAACGGGAGAAGCAGATCGAACGCGTCATCGCGAGCACGACCGGCATGTACGGGGCGCTGGCCGGCATCATCGGATCGGGCCTGCCCTCGATCCCCGCCCTCGAGATGGACGCACTGCCGGGACCGGAGGAGGACATCGAGTGAATCCACAAACGCAGTTCATGCTCGTATCCGAGCAGGCGGCGGCGAACCTCCTGCCGGCGCTCGATCCGGAGATCAAGCCGAGGGAGGCGGTGCTCGTGGTCTCTGGCAAGATGCGATCCCGGGCCGACGACCTAGAAGCGGTGCTCAAGGAAGCGGGGGTGGCCACGTCGCGTGTAAACCTCGACAACGAGCACGACTTCGGCGCACTCCAGCAGGTGCTGCTGGAGTGCGCCGGATCTCGCGCCGGACAGGCACACGCCCTGAACGTCACCGGCGGCACGAAACTCATGGCGCTCGCGGCTCAATCCGTCGCTGCCGCGGCAGACTGGCGCGTTTTCTACGTCGATGTCGATACCGACGAGGTCATCTGGCTTCACAAACACGGTCACCGGCAGAGGCTCGGTCAGCACCTTCGGCTACGCCATTACCTGCGCGGGTATGGCTTTACAATTGAGGCGAGCCGAGATCAATACAAAAGCCGTCCGGGACATGACGAGTTGATTGAAACACTGCTCACCCGGATTAGGTCAATCCAGCGCGCGCTCGGGCACGTCAACTGGCTGGCGCAACAGGCCGAGAGCGAGGGCACCTTGCATGCGGCACTTACCGATAATCAGCGGAACGACCAGGAGTTGTTACTCTCACTTAAGACTTTCGAAGACGCCGGCGTGCTGGCCGTGCATAGTCGGTCGGTATGCTTCACCAGTGAAGAGGATCGTGACTTCGCTAAGGGCGGCTGGCTCGAGTCCTACGTTTATCGGATGGTGTGCGCGGTTTCCAATACATCAGGCATACGCGACAAGAGAGTCAATCTCACGGTCAAGGATCAGCAGGGGGTTCAGAATGAGCTCGACATTGCATTCATGGCGCGCAATCGATTGTTCCTCATCGAATGCAAGACCTCGCGCATGGATGGCCCCGTTATGCAGAAGGCGAATGACGCCTTGTTCAAGCTCTCCGAACTATGTCGGCGCGTCGGCGGTCTGGGAACACGGGGCATGCTCGTCAGTTACAGGACGCTTAGAAAGCCGGAGAAACGCCTCGCGCGGGCGTTGCACCTCGAAGTCGTACAAGGGTCCGAGCTGCAGGAGCTCAAGACGAGAATACGGCGATGGGTGGAGATCTGATACCGGTGGCGAGTGCAAGCTTGTCAAACATCTGAACCGCCCCGAGTTTGCCGGAGACTCCCAACCTTGAGAGGATGGAGTCATGAGCAAGCAGACGAAGTATTCACCGGAAGTGAGGGAGCGGGCGGTGCGGATGGTGTTTGAGCACCAAGGGG